>JAABUI010000193.1_pt1 | contig 80201 bp, 94 predicted proteins | sample 5559111 | NCBI WGS metagenome assembly JAABUI01 (sample SAMN10711870, study PRJNA513365) | rock metagenome | isolation source: Antarctica rocks | place: Antarctica: Victoria Land, Buttleship Promontory | reverse complement strand
AGCGTCGGCTGAGGAACACACATATGTAGCCAGCTTCTTTCCCGTAGCTACCTTTCTTCCTTAGCATTTATCTTCTAGTTAAATGACACCCCTATCTGACCCGCTCTAGGCAGGCCCCTAACAAGTTCTTTATAGAACTGTGTTGTAAAAGTCGAGTCATTTCATTCAATCTCTGCTGCAATTGACTGAAAAGTAATGATGTACTTAAATGCTGATTCTGATTGCTTAATATCATACAACTGTCATTCGATGATTCATTTTGCATTTATGTTTTCATACATTCTTTGTATTGCTTGCTCAAAGTTAGAGAAGTCTTCAAAGACTCTGTTAGTTTCATCTTCTTTGTTACGATCCTAGCTACGCACCTATGTTGGTAGCTATGTTGGTGGCTATGTTGATGACTATCGCCGGCCGCTCGCCGCTAGGCTATAGGGTTGTTCCGAGGCCAACCCTATTCAGGGTTAGCTTATGTTCTCCTGAGTCATATAGATAGCCGGCTCTTCCCTTCTAGATACTTTCCTTCCTTAGCATTTATATACTCGTTACATTACACCCATATGACTCGCTCTATGCTGGCCCCTAACAAGTTTCTTGTCATTTATGAGCTTGATCTCATGATCTCATGATTGATGTTTGAGTAATGTCTCTTGATCACTTTCTTTCTCAAACAGAATCTTATAATTCTGATATTCTTTAAAGATTTTAATGATAGTGAGATTACTTTTAATCTCTCTGCTTCATAACATCTGTGCATTTGAGCTGTTCTTCAGCTCGCTGCGCATATTATTCGCTGTCATTACGAAGATTTTCACATTCTCTGATGACTTCAATATTGAGTGCAATCGCGTTGTTTCTGTATGAAGAAAAGCAATTGTTTCATTGATTCAATCTATCATTGAATTGATCATATGAAATCATGATATGTTTAAAACTATATCGCTGTCTGACTGCTTCATAACATCTAAACGCAACTTCTTTCAATGATGTTCAAGTCTCAAATGAATGAGTCAAGTCTTTTGATTTATTAGTTCATTACTATACTTCATGAATGTTTTATCAAAGTTTTGCAGATTGTAAGATTCTTTCTTCTTCTGCAAAGATATTTACGCTTTTCTAGCAAATTCTGAAAACATATAGTTTCTCATACAGTCACTGTCAATGAATAAACATGCTGTATGATTGTTGATCTTGACTCAAACTCATAATTGCATCAAGTTATTTATGAAGATAAATATGCTTTTGATTTTTGATCTTTGACTAAACTTCTTCAATGATCTGTTAATCAAAGAATCTTCTAGTTTTTTGAATTAAAAGCTTACTTCTCAAGTACTTGTTTTATGTATTAAAATCAATTCAAATTGATCTTCTTCTGTGAATATTTCTTTGAATCACACAGATCAAATCTTTCTTTAATGACTTCTGTCATCTGTTTAAGTTCTTTGAATATATGATTTTCATCAAAAAGTACATATTTTTCTTGCTTAATGAACTTGACTTCTGTAAATAACTTCTTCATGACTATGTCATGATATCAAATGCTTTTACGTGATGCAATTGACTCATCTTGAACTACGTTATAAATAACTTGATGTATTTCATTCTTGATCTGTTGCATACGCTGTGAAAAATCTTTCTCTTTCTGTCTGAAGAAAGTGTACAATTCATTGTATATGCTTATAAAACTTGCTTGATTTGTAAGTTTTTTAAAATCTTTCTTTACTTCAAGATGATTTTCTTCTTGTTTGAGAGCATTTTCTGCTTTGATAGTGAATGCTCATAGAGTTTCGCTAAGTTGATTTTCTTTCTCGACTGCTTAATGAATAGCTTCTTTTGTGCTGTTCAATTTATTCAAATCATATTCTTTGCTGTCGAGAATCTTTGATTTCACAATCATAGTGAATGAGCTTTCATCACTTTTCTCATCATGCACTTCTGACTGATGATGAGTTGCTGCATAGAAATGATTCTTTCATGAAAGTTTTAAATATCATTCAGAATCTTTCTTATTGCTCAGATGAATGCAACAGTTGTTTTCATAACATGCTGTTCATGACAATGCTTGATGCTTATCTTTCTGATTTTCTTTCATTGTTGCTAGACTGATCGCGTCAAGTCGAGTACTCAAGTTCAAGTCAAGTACTCGACTTGAAAAGTGTTGAGTTAAGTTGAAATTTTTTTGAAAAAGTGTCGAGTCGAGTTGAGAAGTTGAACTCAAGAACTCAAGTCGAGTTAAAAAGCTGAACTCGACAACTCGACTCGACAACTCGACTCGACTCGACAAGAAGTAGATAGATAGATGTAAATAGCTTGATTGAACAGTCTTCATGATTTTTCGTCATGACTTTCTATCAAACGATCTTCATGTTTCTCTTTATGTTTTTCTTTATGTTTCTCTTCATGACTTTCTATCAAACGATCTTCATGTTTCTCTTCATGTTTCTCTTTATATTCTTCTTTATGTTTCTCTTTATGACTTTCTACTAAACGATCTTCATGTTTCTCCTTCATGACTTTCTATCAAAAAGATAATGCAAAAAGATAATGCAAAAGCCGGAAAAATTTCTATATTTAGTTCTCTTGACGTCAAGCTCGAATTCTTGACGGGTCGAGTCGAGTTGACTCAATTTTCAGTCGGGTCGAGTCGCGTCGAATTGAAAATATGCGTAACTCGACTTGAGTCGAGTTGAAAATGTGAGCAATTCGACTTTGAATCGAGTCGAATTCAAAATGTCAACTCGAAACTCGACTTGACGATCAGTCTAATTGTTGCGAAAGATCTGTTTTATCTATCATAAAACTTTGACTTGTTTTTGTATTTGTTTTGAGTATAATCTCTGAAGAAATAATCTAGCTTTTTACATATGTAACATGCTTTGCTTTGCTGAACTGTTTTATCACAAGCGTTCATTAATATCTTTTGAGTTGCATTTAACTTCATAGACTGAAAATCATAACAAGATTGCTTCTTTTTTCTCTTACTTCATGCAACTGAGACATAAGTAATCTTGTTCTTCTTTTCAAGTCTTTGCTTATACTGTCAATTATTCAGCATGATTGTCTTGCTAATCATAGCATGCAAACTCGTAAGTCTATTCATATGAGTTATCTCGTTCTTTATCACATTCTTCAGTTCTTTATAAAACTGTGCTGTAAAAGTCGAGTCATTTCATTCAATTTCTGCTGTAATTGACTGAAAAACAATGATGTACTTAAATGTTGATTCTGATTGCTTAATATCATACAGCTGTCATTCAACAATTTATTTCACATTTATATTTTCATACATTCTTTATATTGCTTGCTTAAAGTTAAAAAAGTCTTTAAAGACTCTGTTAATCTCATCTTCTTGATCTTCTGACTTATTTTTCAAGTGATTCTTTATCAATGATTTAAATCATTTGAAGACATTTCTTTTGAAGTATGAGAATGCAAACAATATTTTATCATGAGATGAACTTAGTTTCTTATGTGCTTTGACATAGATGTTCACTTGTATAAGAAAAGCATCAAGCTTATCTTTATCTTCATAGTACAGATTTGATGTCAATATCTTAATCAATGACTTGCTATTCAAGAATGCAGTGATGTTTGCTGATGTGATTCATTCTAAGAATGACATAATGACTGTGATAAGATGATGCTTTGATATTTTGTGAAAGAATGATGCTTAAAGTGTAATGATTATCTCTTTAACAATACAAGATATAAACAAAGATCAGTATAGTAACAAACTAATTACTAAACTGAAGATTTGAAAATAACTAAAACAATAAACTGTATTGATTATTACATGAGTTGAGCACGAAGCTTTTATCTAAAAGAACAATCTTCATTATATAAATATAAAAGAATCATGTCAAGTCATTTCTGCTCTGAATGATCTCTTTGATCATTTTTGAGTAAGATGAGCAAGATGAGCAATACACTCATCATGCTCACTGTGATCACTTCTGATTCAAGCAATCAGAGCAATCACTTTAAGACTCTGATTATTCAATGATTATTTAATCATTGTTTATTTAATCATCTGCAAAAGAGTTTTAACAAAATCATGTGAGTTTGTACAAATAATTCAAAAAGCTATGATACAAATTGAATAAATACATTTGTTGCATAAAAAGCTGCAAAAGAACATTCAGTTTCTAAGCAAATGCATGATTCTGTATGTGAATAAGAAAAAAGATAAAGAATTTACTTTTAAAAAAAGAAACAAAGTTTATCTACTAAGATGAAATATTAAAATGAAAAGATCAAGTAACAAGTTGAATCATATGAAACTAGAATCATTTGAAATTCTAGAAGAAAAGAAATCAATTAACTATGAGTTAAATCTTTCAACATTTATGAAAATACATTCAATATTTTATATTTCTCTTTTAAAGTCTGCAGACTTGAATTCATCAATTCAAACAGAATCTTCAAAAATTGATTCAAAGAATCAAAATGTTAAGTACGAAGTAAAAAATATATTAAATCAACAAAATATCAAAGATCAGCTTCATTAATTAATCAAGTGAAAAGATTATAAATATATCAAGAACACTTGAGAATCAAGAAAAAATCTCAAGAACTGTTAAATGCTTCTGTGACAGTTTCAGTTGAGAAACTCAGTCAGTCAAAGTCTGATGAAATCTCAATCTGCTCAAAAAACATGTCAAAGAAAAAATCATTTAACGATGATTCATTAATTCTTGTTTCTTCTTTCTTAAGCTTAATAATGTTTTAAAACTTTCATTCAATCATCATCTGTTTCTTATTTTTCAGAAACATAAATTAATTTTGCAAATGAGTAACTTTCGCGAAGATCTTTTGCATTTGCTTGTGAGCATTCAGTAACTCACAAAGAATGCAATCATGTTCTGTCTTTATTCTTTTTCACTTTATCATTGAAAAAGTAAGATTGCACTTGCGATTGAGATGCACACACTTGATGCAATGATTGAATTCATTGTTGACACGACATTTCTTTTGCAAGTGACTGCAGTATTCATAAAAACATATGACAGCACGCTCAGAACTTGTACGCTCAAGAAGATCTTTGCAATGCAAGATAGAATTTTTTGTTGTACAATGAAAAAACATGAAAGAAAAGTGATTTTCAAGATGAAAATCTTAAAAGAGAATTTAGTGTTAAAACTCTTTTGCAGATGATTAAATAAAGCAATGATTAGATAATCATTGAGTAATCAGAGTTTCAAAAGTGATTGCTCTGATTGTTTGAATCAGAAGTGATCATAGTGAGCATGATGAGCATGATGTTCATCTTACTCATCTTGCTCAAGAATGATCAAAGAGATCATTCAGAGCAAAGATGACTTGACATGATTCTTTTATATTTATATAATAATGATCATTCTTTTAAATAGAAGTTTCATGCTTAACTCATGTAATAGTCAATACAGTCTATTGTTTTAGCTATTTTCAAATCTTCAATTTAATGATTAGTTTGTTACTATACTGATCTTTGTTTATATTTTGTGTTGTTAAAGAAACAATCATTACACTGTTGAAAACATGAAGCAGCTGCAGCAGACTGAAACTGCTTCAGTTCAGTTCAAAGTTAAGCAAGCTCAAAAAATTCAATAATTAAGTCAGAAATGAAAGTGATATCAATGATGATTAATTCTTTCATCAAGATCTGAGCATCTTGATTCAACTTTTATTCTGTCACAGTCTTTTTATCATTTTGAAGAATGTAAAATAAGTGATTCAGAATGATATTTTCATGAGATAATTAAGAAAGTTGTTCAGCATCAATGACAATATTTGTATAATTCAAATGATGTTCTTTCAAAAAGATTAGTCAAACTTCTACATTACAACAATGTACATAAAAGATATGCTTAAATTGATGATTTGCATTACTGTTCTCAGCAATCAAGATGATGAACTTCAAAAGAAGAACTTGCAACTTGAAAGAAAGAGAGAGTAATTAATTAACAATCTTGAGAATGTTTTGCACAAAGTTAATCACATGATCAATATATTTATACTGATGTTTCTTTACATGATGAAATTTCATGATAACGTGAGCTCTGACTATCAACATTTTCTTGATCAGAAACAATTCAGAAAGATTGATGAGTAAACATAATGAATTCATGTTGTTCTTAACAGATCACAACGTGAGATCATCAAGATTGATTATTCTATTCTTGATGCATCAATGATAAAAGCATCGTTTCTTTCAGTTGATCAACTTTATGTCAAATTCAATCTTGTTACAGATGTTACAAAAATCTTGTTTGAAGTTCTTAAAAGCGTTGTAAAACTCATGAATAAGATTTTAATCATTTTCAGACATGATCAAAGCATTAAGATTTTGATTCTGTGTGACATGAGCAAATGATGTTGAATCAGAAAATACAAGTTTACAGATAACATATTGACTTGATTCAAGATTATTGATGCATTGAAAGATCAAGTGAAGAACATTGTGATCAACATTTATGCATCAACGCATCTCATTTTCAGAAAGATCAGATATGTCAATGCAATAAACATACAAAGTAAGTGAATCAATCAAATTTCTGAAGAGAAAGTCACTCAAGACTCTTGACACATCACAATCAATACACAGATCATAATGATGCAAAATTAATGATTGACTTGAAGCTGAGCGAAGCTTCTGCAAAGTGATGAGCAGAGAACTCAATGAAGTGCGATTCAAATACATAGCTCTTTCACAATATCATTGATATTGCTGTCTAATTTTCTTTCATCGATTTTGCAACTTGTGTATATCAGAGCGATCTTCATTATTCTGTCTTGCAAACTTCATCTGCTGAGCAGTTTTTCTTTGCTTGACAAATGACATCGACTGTGTCTCTTCTCTGATAGAACACTCTCTTCTTCGCTTTGAAATCACATTCGTATTGAAATCGCGTTCTTGCAGCATCATTATCGAAGAAGAAGAGCGAGCGAAAGAAGAAGATTGAGCAGAAGAATCTCGATGAATCTGAAACGCAGATTGTCTGTGACGTGCGACGACAGCAGCAGTCTTTCAAGCATTGCTCTGACGTTTCTTATTTATATAGCTGTTAGAAGATATAGAAGGCATATTGCAGAAGGTAAAAGCACGCTGTTAGCGATGAAGAACGAAGTGAAGAACGAAGTGAAGCAGTGCAAACACGAAGCCGAATAGAAAAATCGATCATTGAAGATTGAATGATTAACTGTAATAGGTTTAGCTTTCGCAACTTCGGTAAAAGAGTCAACCGTTTTACAGATCAAATAATTAAGGTTTCAGCACGCTAGTGAAAAGGGGTCAAAATCAGTCAGTAGAAGCAACGGCTTACCTACCTTAGAACACTATACTTTAACTTCATACCTCTTTTTAATCCTCAGGGTGTAGAAAAGGGTACATCGCAAAATTAAGACACTTTCCCTAAATCAGCAAGATGGGTCGAAACAAAGGTCATTTCAACCCCTTGTACAATTGGCAACCCAAACTAGCCCTTCCAAAAATCTAGCTCCTGGACCCTTACCCCAAAGTCCTATCCTTAACCTCCAGACCCCTGATTACACGTTCTTGACCTTCACCTCCTCGGGCTCCCCCAAGGTCAGGACAGCATCCTCCAACCACAAGCCCACCTTCCACCTCCCCAATTCCGGCCACCAATTCTCTTCGATTCGGATCTCCCTTCCATCTTCTTCACTCACCCCATTCTGCCTCAAATCAATCCAACAACCCCTCGCACCCGGACTTCTCAATACTGGTCTACTGGCCTTCCACGTCTCCGTCCCCACCTCTATATCCTTGAACTGGCCCTTTCCCTGGGGCAACGGTGGTTGCACCATTGTGCTATTGAAACCGAGGTAGGAGACCCAGGAACTAGAGAAGGGGAAAGTAAAAGAGAGAAGAGAGGGGAATGGATGGATTGTGAATGTGAAGGGGTTGCCGGTATTGGGGGAGATTGTGATTTTGAGGGGGAGTGGAAGGGAAGGCGAGAGGGGTTGAAAGGTGAAGCGTGCAAGATGTCTGTTGGTTGTGAACGTTAGAGACCTTCCCAGGGCAAAGGGGAGAGGATGGAATACTTTGGGATGTTCCAATTCTTGCGACCTGATGTTTGGAATGAGATAGCCATTCATAGCACACCTAAGGTCCTGGTGGGAACCTACCATTATAACAAGTATCGGCCTGACTAACGTAAATAGCTGTGATCCTCGTATTTTTGCCTCCTCCGGGCGAGTCAAAATATCCCGGTAGCAACGCGAACTCATCGTACGCTCCTACTGGAGTCTCAGAGTATCGAATAATTTGCGCAATGCAAAGCCCGCCTCTGTAAGTTCCGGCCTCAGACTCGGCGCTGAAGGCTGCCGAGGAGGCTTCGAGGGGGCTATATGCGACATCACGTGGCAGTCCGGAAGAAGCGGGCTGGAAAAACGCAAAGGCGTAGGCGGTGCACTTGCAGCTCCATGGTGGAGGGGCGATTTTAATACCGGTAGGTGAAGCGTCCATGTCCAGGCTAGGTAAGAGAAACAGCAGGAATATTGTATGGATAATTAAGCTGCTCGGGTAATTCTCATAGACTTCCTAATCTAAATTCTTGATGATTGATAGTGTGAGGTAATTGTCAACAAGATTTGAGTTCTGACATAAGCGCGCTTAAGCGCTTGAGGCGATCTCAATCATCGATTTCATCCGACAGATCTTGAAGCCTTCAGTGTGATCATGATGGCTTTTCCGCCATGGTAGGATCAAGAAATATAATATCACTTCGATATAAGCTGCAAAGTATCACACTGCCACCTTGCCCTGGCGCTTGTAGTGAAACGTATCATCCACATCATCCACATCATCCGAAAAGTCCAGGTGTCCGGATTGGCCATGGCCTGAGGATCCCTCTAGAACCTCGGTCTGCTCTTCCTTGGGAGGAATTTTGACAGGCGACAGGTCAATGGAATTTCCTTCGTCGAACATGTCTTCCGGTCCAGCTCCGAATGATCTCGCGTTGAGAGACTGAATTATTCCCTGGCCATTACTCATGATCTGTACAGACGTAAAATTCTGCGTGGTACTTAGCATTAATCCAGGGGCATCTTCAACCTCGCTCTGTAGCCAGCTAGCATCCATCTTACCAACCATCTGATCGAGGTGAAGGGCGATTACTTGTGGCAATTCCCAGTTAGCTCTCCATAGATGAACGGCCGGTTCGTTGATAGCGCACTGTATTAAAAGCAGGTCGGCGATGGCCGGATGCCATTGGATCTTCTTTACCGGCGAATGGTGTATTATGACTGCAACTGCGGCCGAGGTCTTGATAGACCAAATCCATATTGTTGATGGTATCGCATCACTCCTTGTTGCAAGTAGATCTCCTTCGCTATTGAATTCCATTATGGATATTCCGGTCCTCGAAAACTCTGCAACCGAGAGCATGTTCTGCGTTGGTGCGCACGCAGGTTGCGATGCAACAATGTAACTTCGCTTTTTAGTCACATCTATTTGCTCTTGCCATACAGTCCCACGAAGAAGAGATATCGCGTGCAGATGGTCAAATACTTGTGTTGGAGAAAACTTTGAGAATGTCAGCACATGCCATTTTAAAAAGCACTGTTCCAACTCACGCTATTCTTGCCAAGCAGGGTGACACGTCCATTATAATCTCCAATTGCTAAGAATTGACCTGTTGGACTCCATTCGGAGCTCTTCACGCCTAGTCCTATATTATTCGCATCTTGTCTACCTCCATAGGTCTTGAATAGATGCCCATCTGCCGTGTAAATCAAGACTTTGAAGCCGCTACTAGCAGCATCCCAAACGGCCAACCATCGGCCGTCGGGACTCCATTTCAATCCTTGCGCCTCTACCGTAGCTGGGTCAAAAGTCTTGAATATCTCGTAAGAGCCAGGGTTGAGCAGCATCAACGTATCATGAGCCGTGGAACGTGTAAGAATGGCTAAATGTCCCGTCTTTGGTCTGTAGTCATAACCATGCAGGAGTGTCTTAGGATCTCTAATTTCCACACCTCTATTGGTGATAAGTGACCAGATCGTGACCTTGAACCTAAAATCAGAGGAAACCAGAATCTCGTCCGGGCTGTAGCCAAAGTTGACATTTGTTATTGTATCAAGATTACTTGCAGCTCCACTTATTTCGGCTTTCCACTGAGCATCGTTTGCGTCAAAAATGAGTACATTATCCTCATTTGCCAAAAGCACCCGTGCGATCTTTTCTCCATATTGCTGACTTTCGGGTAGCCTTGTTTTAGACTTAGGTTCTTTGTACCAACGAAGGTATTGACATTTTGCTGAAAATTCTTGAGGTAATTGGAAAGTCTGACGTGCATCGCCAGTCGTGGAAGAACGGATTATCAAACGTGACTGATGAATTGTCGCAATTAGCGTGCCGTCTGGAGATACAACGGAAACCCGAGATGCTAGAGTTTGTGTCAGAAGCTGAATCTTATCCTATACAGGTTTCGAGTTACACGGAAAGCATTGAAGAACATCCATGGCTCTAGGTTCCACCTATCAGCTATCAAAGACCAGGCCGTTGTAGACTTCAGAAGAATCAGAGTGACGATAACTATGACGAAACTAAACAAATCAGCGAAAAATAGCCGCGCGGAACGCACTAGCCACTGGGTTCAAATATAGAAACATGGTTTATCATTCACGACATACCTTAGTACTACTACCCTGTGCCAAATAGTGGCATCTTATAGCAAATTAGTCTTTCGGATCTGATCTATTCTTTGAATCTAAACTACGTTATATTAAGGTACATTCTAGTAACCTGGGCTCTCTATGCGTGCTGGGAAAAAAGGCTCGTCTAAGTTCGAGGCACACGCTTCTTTCCAACTTTTAGGTGTAAACTTGTCAGCAATAGCCTTGAATGCTTCCTAGTACGGTCTCAGTACAGAGAACCGTCGTAAATAGTAAGGATACTTACCAGAGTACAGAAACTCTCGTCGCCTCTAAAATGGTTTCCAGGTAGCCTACATCCAGGAATAACCATTGGCCGATCGTTATAGATGACACGGACGTATCTTCCCTTGAGCTCTTCCTTCTCTGCTGGGTTGAGCTCCGTGATTGGCTTTCTCTCGATACCTCCAGCGGTCTTAGAGTCTGGCTCAGTGACCTCGAAGAGACTAAAACGGAATGTCGGCGGCTTCTGGTTTACAGTTCTTTCTTCGTCATAAGAGACCTTGCTGCTGTTGGCACTCTCACTGAAAAGTTCTATAGCCACGTGACTCGTGTACGGGGGCCACTGTTCTCCTTCAAATGCGCCTAAGCTACTTAGCAATGCCGCTAATGTAGTATCATGACATCCACTCATGGTGAACTTGATGAGTTTCTCTCCTCCTCTACCGCCTCCTAAATTACCATCTTCTCCACCAATCTCGAGCATACCGTCGTTTCCGCCCCTCTTTATGTGACCAACCATGCGTGACACAATATCGCCAACCAATGCGCCTATACCTACTCTCCGATATTCTTCGCTTTCTTTGTAACCGGAAAACCATTCTTCGACCCCAATCTTATCTATGATGTCTCGGCCTTTAGAATCGTAGAACTTTGAAGGCAAGCGAGTCTTGGGCCCGTGAGCCAGCGTTGAAATTATAGTGTCCATAACCCCTGACAGACGAGGATGGGAGTCAACTGCCAGGCGTTTAGAGTCTTCTGGCATCCACTTGGAGATTAGAGAATTAAGATACTCCATTTCTTTTGATTCGTTCCCTGGAATGAATCAGCAAGGTGCACTTCTCATCTCTAAAGAGTCCGAGGTCTGCTCCATTGTGAGCTCACATCGATCTGCCGTCCGCTGCGCAAATGCTCTACTGAGCTGATTGAATCTAGCACAATTGCTGTCATTAGGGAACAATGTCTCATCTATATGTGTCCTGGTGATTATGGTAGGAGGCGGGAAAGAAGCTGTCCTGGCTGAAAGTGGATACATTCCCGAGAAACTCTGCTGAACTGATTCCAGTGCTCGAGCCAGAGGCGTAGCTCGTAGATAGATCATGTCTGCGTCTGTGATGATTTTTGGCATGAAGCCTAGTTGATTGACATATAGATAGCGAAGACGCTGGCCAAGTAGAAGGGTAGTCTCACGGCCCTTGTCAGTGAGCTCACCTAATTGACTATTCAGTCAATCAGCACAAGCGCATCTTGGAAATTCACAATCTCGATTCACCAGATACCGTCGACTTCTCCATTGGGACCCGCTGACAGTACAGGGGTATCATTATCGCCGAACGTTTCCAACCGCCGGCGCCATTGAAGGTCACCCCAAGCTGACGAATCGGAATTGGTCGTGAGGACACTTGATAGTCGCTTTGCTGCATTACAATAGGGCCAATCTATTATCGGGTTCAGAGCTTGGTTGGCTCGGAAACCAAATTGGTTCAGTACATACATGGAGGTAGACCCGCCTACGCTATTTATTAACATACTCCCTGGATGGCAATGGAATGAACACCCTCACATTCTTGAATCTGGCTGAAACAGGGCTCCTTTCACCTGTAAAGCATTTTATTCAATTTTATGTTCATTCACAGATAATAGAAACCTGCTGAACATGGAGGGTTTACCGTGTCTTAGCAAAACCTGGACTAATTGAAGTTTCAAATTCGAGGGGTATAGCTGCGCAAGTTCATCTTCTGAGTAAGGTCCTCGAGGAACCCGAGTCGTCATTGTTCAGAGTAATAGATCTGAATTGACCTCTACGTGTACGTTGGTAGATTTTATATTGACTGTCGGCGCTAGAAATCGGGAATGAGAATGATCAATCACCTTCGAGCAAGGATTCACGCCGTTTAAAAACGGCGCTAGTTGAAATCCTGTATTAATGAAATACAACTCTCTCTAGTACTGAAATGCGTTCAGTGATTGACTGTGATTCTGATGGGCATGCGAACACTTTTTGACTATCTGGACAAATTTGAAGGGTCCTTTGGATGAATGCCCCTCATATATGTCTGCGATGTCGACTACAAATAGCGCGCCGCAGCTCCAATCTTGGGAAGGCGAGCTTCGTCTCTCTAGGCAAGCTCGTGAACAACGACGATAGTAGCGAATCAACGGCACGAGAGCTTGGGCGAACTCAGGATGGCAATCCTACGCTGTCAGCATCTCTAAAAACGGCCCCTCAGCGCAATTGGCGCCCAAAAGAACCACAGCCTCGGCGCACAGGTGTAGACAGTGTCCTTGAGACCCTTTTTGCTTCCAACCAACGCAATGTGCCTCCGCCATTGGTATCTCGATACTCTCAAACACTTGCAGAGAAATCTTCCGAGTCTACTGCACTTCAAGACAGCCCAGAGATTCCTCTTGAAGCATTGAAGCAGAAATTCTACACAGACAAAGCACCACTGGAAGAAGTATGGGCGCTATGCCTCAATCTTCTTGGGGGGGGCTCGCAAGGTGGCATGTCGAAGGAACAGATTGCCCGGATTCGCACTAGTTGGACTGAGAAAGTGTTCCGGGATATCCTTATGGTTACTTCTCGAAGCCACTTACGGGGACCAGCATGTCCTTCGCTTCCCACTTCGGCAGAGGTCATTCGAGTATACAACAAGCACGGTCTGATGCAATATTGGTGGGATCAAACGCTATGGGGCCAGCTGGGGGGTCTGGTGGAGTTGAGGTCTCTTAACTTATCACGCACGTCTGGTGAGGACCTCATACATCAAGCCCGCGGGATACTTGAGGAGATCTTGGACGTCTGGAGGCTCTTCGCCGAGAGGTATGGAGGTCGTTCGACTTCATCTCTACGCCAAGAAGTGATAAATGATCTTGATCAAGATATTGGCGCTTCTGGAGCTCATTTTTCATGGCACAACAGATCCAACGGCTGGCGAGGGTTGCCCACTTTTACTGATCTGCTCTCGGCTAGCGCCAACCTTCCTACTGAGTCAGTGGACCGATTGCTATACCTTATGCCGCGTCATCCGAACAATCGCCAGGCAATCCGCACTTCAGCGGCCGCTATCATGACTGTCGACTGTATTCAATGGCTTTGCGGCTCTTTCGAGGCTGGAAAATCAGAATTAGTGGATGCCGAACCTTTTGTTGGATTCGCTACGTATCTTGGCCGTGAAAGTAAGAAACAACGTATGGCTGCTACCAAGTGCTTGTCAGATGAAGGCTTACCTGACGAGACTATTCAATATGTTCTGACTGGATGGGGTCCAGTACCAGGAAAGACTACCAAAAACGGACGGCGGATATCGGCCAAACGAAATCTTCTTGGTGTGGACGCCAATGTGCCAGGAATCGAGGGCATGCCTGTGGAGGATGATGATGCTTTCCGATCAGGCCTGTCTAGAAACAGCAGTGAAGTAATCTCAGTTCCCCATGTGGATCCATTACCTGAAGATAGTACATGGAAGAAGAGCGAAGTAAGGTCACTCTCAATAGATCTACATCAGGCTATTGATCGATCAGACACCGGGCGTGCAACTAGTCTATGGCAGACCTTTCAGGGTAAGCTAAAAGTGGGCAGTGTCCAAGAGTATGTACGTGAGGAGCTCTTTGCTCAATTTCTTTCAGCGTTCTTCGCACTCCGTCGCTCGGAGCAGGTGCTTCAAGTGTGGAACCACATGGTGAGATCAGGTCACCAACCCACTTCAAAACACTGGCACGCTATGATAGCAGGATGCACAAAATCAAAGGATCTTGTTTCCATGCTACAAATATGGTCGAACATGCTTGCTGCAGGAGTCGAGCCAGATATGCTATTGTGGACAGCCCGGATTAACGGTCTGATCATCTGCAGGAAGTGGCAGCTGGGTTTACAAGCCCTTGAAGAATTAGGTAGGGCATGGAAGGCTGAGGCAGCTAAGGCTCCAGAGCACAAGTCTCAAAATGATGCCTTATCACCATCAATCGTTCCCATTAAAGCTACTGTCCGTGGCCTCATCTCAATCGGCAAACCCAACATTGCCCAAAGCGTGCTCAACTGGGCTAAATCCCACAATATCCCCCCCGACACCCAAATCTTCAACATGCTCCTCCGTCCTGCCGTCCGCGCCTCCGACTCCTCCGAAGTTGAATCCGTTCTCTCGCAAATGCAGGCCCGATCCTGCCCTCCGGACATTGCCACCTTGACCATCGTCCTTAACGGCCTCCTCAGCAACTCGTCCTCCCCCTTCCATGCCCGTTCTCCTGCTGACCAACAATTTGCCGTCTCCGGTGTCCTCGCCAACATGGAAGCCGCAGGCTTAAAAGCCAACGCTTACACCTACGGCACCATGCTCGATGGCCTCCTCGCTGTATCCCATCTCAACATACCCGCCGCGCGCGCCGTGCTTGATCACATGGCCACTAACAAAGTCAAGCCCTCCCCCCACGTCTACACCATCCTCATAACCCACTACTTCTCCACCTCGCCCCCCGACCTCCCCGCCATCGACGGACTATGGCGCCGCATAAAACTTGAAAAAGCGGTCCTAGACCCCGTGTTCTACGACCGCATGATCGAGAACTATGCCCACATTGGCGAGATCGAGAAGATGACATTTTTCCTACGAAGAATGCCGCAGGAGGGCAAGAGCCCGAGCTGGGTGGCTTTGGGGGCGGTGCTGAGGGCGTTGGTGAGGGCGGAGGAGTGGGAGAGTGTGAGGGAGTTAGTTAGGGATGTCGAGGACGAGAAGGAGGGGTTGTTGAGGTATGGGATGGGAGGGTGGAGGGGAAGGAGGGAGTTTATGGAGATGGTGGGGGAGGTTCGGGATGTGGCTGGGATTATGGGGCGGAGGGATGGTGAGACAGGCTAGATGTATATGTGGCGTTGAGGATTTACAATATGGGTAGGATTTAGACAGCCGTTTTCGGAAACTTGCCTGATCCAACCAGAGTTGTCGATTACGGGCTTCGATCGTCATGCACAACGACTTCACCTTATCTTTGTGCAACCCGAGTCAACAGGTTCAATCGCCCATTACACCAATCACACAGCACTTCCATTGTTTCTTCCTAACGTACAATACAATCTCCATTTACATTAAAAGTACCTATTCGTAGCAGCCCCTAGACCCACCCCCGCCACCCCATCCTTCCTACATCACCCCCCTCCCCCTCGCAAACACCTTCGCCAACGTATCCTGGAAGATCTGGATATTATAGTCGACCAGCGGCTTCTCCTGTTCGAACTTGGTCTCTTTCGATATGCCGATGAAGGCGAGGTAGCTGGGGCAATATGTCAGTGTTTCCAAGTCTACGAAGCTTCAGGAAGAATGACTATACGTGTTTATTTCTCGTAGGTAGAGGTTATAGCCCCTAACGCTACTGACGAAGCTTTCGGCGCTCTGCCGGTTAATGTCTCTCTCGCGCTCCGTTTTTCGGTCTTCGTCCCGCTCTCGGTCCCATCCGTAGACTTCGGAGAGGTCGACTATGACGTCGATGAAGTCGGAGCAGAGCTCGTAAGCTGCCATGTCGATGGGGGTGGTGTCGCTGGCGATGTAGATTTTACTGAGCACGTCGAAGAGGTAGACTTTTTCGAAGCGGCAGGAGCCGCTGATGGTGTTGAGGAGGGCTTCGAAGGTAGGGAGCTGCGGGACGAGGCCTTGGATGACTTTGGAGAAGGCTTCGAAGATGCTGTGGTCGTAGATGCTCGTAGGGTAGAAACTGACGGGGGGGTTTTCGAGGCCGGCGTCGAAGAGGTCGTCGCTTATTCTCTGGATAATATCGCGAACGGTATCAGCGCGGAAATCGTCGGTTAGGCTGTCGGTTTTGTGGATGAAGACGCTGTATTTGATCTCGGTAAAGGATTGTTGGAGGTGAAGGATTGTTTCGGTGAGACGGCCGATGGCCTCCATGTAGTTATCTTGTGAGTCAAGGACCCAGATCATGGCACCGACGCCGCCGAAAATGCTGTCGGCGTCGAAGGAGGGGTCGAGGTAGTCGATTTGGCCGGGGAGGTCCCAGACTTGAAAGTCCATGAAGGAGCTGGTTTGGAAGGAGGGGAGATGAGCTAAGGTGTTGAAGATGGGCGAAATGGGGAAATAAAGAAGGAGGAAGCTTACTGCATGGCTTCTTTTTTGATAGTGGTCGTGGTTTCCAAGAAGAGGGTTTCGTGGGGGGCCATTTTGCGGAAAACGACGTTGGAGATTGAAGATTTGCCGCTTCTGCGGGTTGATGTGAGTATGGGGTGTACTAAGAGTTGAGCCTAGAGAATTCACCTCTTCAGACCCATGAGTAATAAGCGCGGCTTTGGTCCGACTTGGGCTATATTTGAACCTTGAAGACCCCCATGAACCTTAGATGCTGTATTGAGATTAGCTATATCATCTACCAGATCCGTAGCATCAAGACCGGGGTCGAGGAGTGTGTCATTTGCTTGAGAGGCCTCGAACTGCGTTAGGTTTATTAGCGATATGCTACAACTATGATGACAGGAAATATTGCTTAGACCAGCTTGATATACTGAAAACCATAGATCAGGTTTATCGCTCCCAGCAGGCGTAAAGGCGATTTAAGATGTTTTTAAGGATTGTAGAACCAGGAGAATAGCTTTAAGAGGTGGGGCTTATGCGACGAAAACAATCAATTATAAAAGGTGATAGAGGGTTCAGAGTATTAAATTATTCGTGGAAGACTTTGTGCTTACCTCTTCTGCTGTGTCGTCGTCAAAAGACATCTTGCTTCGACAATGTTCCTCGCCTCCGGAGAGGGTAATTTGGTGGGTCGGAAGTGGTAATGTAATTGCAATTAATTGGTACACCGCCGAGACAACAATATTTATGCCGCAAATATCAGCGAAATTGTCGAATTGTACCGTAAATTATCGCGAATGCAAAGACTGCCTTCAAGCAGTCCACAGCATGTGATTTGTCCCTGAATATACAAGCGAAGCTGCAAGTACTCCTGGTTCTGCTCGTCAGATGCTTCCATGAAAACAATGTTGGGTTATCGATAAACATGGCAGACAGTGAGGACCGGGTTCGGAAGAACGAATGACCGATTGGTTCATCTTGACTGTGCTACCCTGTGAACATTTCTTATGAACATGTTCCATCCTTTTGACAGTTGCAGAACGTCTGCCATTGTACCAACAGATGGTGTGTAACAAGGCCAATCGAACAGATGAACATAATTATCTCAAACTCCATGGGGGTAGACAAAGACATCGTCGAGACATTAAGTATCTGGTGCTCTCAGTACAAACCATCCTCAAAATAATACATTAGAGCACAGCAGATTCAACACACAATCAGCAATACATTCAGTTGAATGGCACACCAGAGAATGAGCTTCATTGCTGATGGAATAATCGACCTAGGGGGGAAAAAAGCCCGAGATCCTCTGAGACCCTCCAGCATTTGAGTATCAGTCGAAAACCCAACCAGCTAATGCTGGTATCTGACCGAAATATCGCAGTTACACCTAATGGTCTTGAATTGTCTCCTTGCTCGGTTCTAAAAGTAGGAGCTTATAGTGCTTGTTCCTGCGATATGCTTAGTAGGCTATCGCGCGAACAAGATTGAAGCGAAATTCATCATTTGGGCGTACTCAAATGACTCTTATCATTTCAATCTACCTTCGTGAAGACAAGTACTCTTATGGGCTTAAGAGTAATACTCTACTGATAATTGGGTGAACACCCTTTCCAACGAACAATCAGAACAAAATGAAGACATGGAGTGTGAGCAAAAGTCCTGTTTACGTTCTGAACTTCACTAGTCTTTCTTTACTCATCTTGCTATTTTGCAGTATATATATCCCTTCCTCTTTCACCAAAACGTCTCTCTCCCTTTTCCTTTCGTTGATACCAAACATATCTTACTTGAACTCTGGTGACTACAACGCCACTCAGCCTTAGCAAAACCGCAAACCATGGCATTAGAACTTAAGAAGCAGCAGGATATCACTCACAGACAATCATCCTTATCCTTGTTACCAGTGGAGATTCAGCACGACATAGCTACATACGTACGTTGGATGAATCCACATATTCATATCCGAGATTCTAAGACTGATCGCTGCCACAGCTTGTACGTCCTTCACAGCTAAACAGTCTTAGTCGTACATGTAGGAGAATCAGGTCTATAATACAGCCGAAACTCTACCAGCACCTTACCCTGAGCATCCCTCGCGACTGGTCGAATCTGGTATGCCTGGAGAATCTACTGGATCCGAAAGCAGAAGGGCTACAATATACTAGGGGTATAACAGTCCTGACAAAACCTCAAAAGGTGGAAACGGAAGATGATTACGAGCCAAACACCTACAATGACTTGGACGATTTCCAAGATGTGGACTATCTTTTCCTTGGTAGGGACGACGATCGAAGTTTCACCTTTCGCAAGCAGCGGTTGAAGGCCCGATTCCTTAATACCCTTGTGAGACTCATTCTCAGCAGGATTCCAGAAAGTCGACTCCATTACTTCTAGTACGTCTACCTTTTTCTGTTTCGCCTACAATTGTGTTTACTTTGTTCCTCTCCGATTACTTCTTTGGCATGCAGGTCGATGACAGTGTGTTCGTTTCCAAAAACTGACTATCTTACCTCCGGGAAGCTGGTATCTGCATTATCAGCTTGAATCATCAACGCTAGTTCTCCTCTCGAGTCGACACGACTCTTCGCTGAGAGACTTGCAAGTTCACAATGCGGCGCTACGCACTTGTGATTTGTCAAACCTTATTACGCTACATTATAAAGATCTCAACCCCCTCAGGCTTAGCTTTCAAGTCCCCGAGTTACTGGTCAAAAATCGTAACACACTGCGTCACCTCAAACTGGGATTCGAGATGTATCTCACATCGAAAGATTCGCCTCTCTCCAATCGTGAACAAGAAATAATTTTGGAGGCACAGATACATTTCTACAACGAAGCGAAGTACAGTCTCCAATATTTCGGTATTCAAGAGGAATTGGGAGCTTGGCTGTGTTTAGAAACGCTACACCTGATCTGTTTTGATGTCACCGAGAGTAGTCTTCCAAACTTTGACTTCACTAATCTCAGATCATTGCGCATAGAGTCATGCACCAAGCAGCCTGGGCTTGTTTCTCTGCTAGGTGGTCGTAGCAGTAAGAACAACTCGACATGGGTACCCAAACTCACAAGCTTCCAATTAAGACATGAGGGCTCTACTACGGATTTCCAGGCCCGTTTGAAGGCATTCCTCCTGTCCTTCACTGGGCTCATACACCTTTCCCTCCTACTTGAAGGGCCGGACCCAGTACCCTCGATCGCTCCATTTCTCAGGAATCATGGCAAAACTCTCCAAACACTGGTTTGGGACCAGCGATTCGAACCGCGACACCTTGCATTAAGGCCTACCGACGTTTTCCAAGACGGATGTTCATGGGGTTTGGCGTCGGAAATTGTATCGTGGTGTCCAAATCTAAGAGAACTCGGATTTACGTTAAAGGTTACCCACGATAACCTCTCTTACAAAGTCAGCACCGTAATCTATTCTACTGGGTTTGACTGATTTCCTGCGTAGCATATTTGGCGACTTACAAAATTAAAGCATCTCGAAACGCTGAATATTCGTAATTTGCCTAAGCAAGCTGACGATAAAATCAAACCAACGTCCTCCCGGCAGAAGCACGAGGCTCTCGCAGCAGATATTGCAAAGGAGTTCGGGAGCGTATCCATTACACACAGAGACATTTGGCCCGGACGATCAAAGAGGACCAGTGGCTCTTGCGACCTCTATCTCTGCCCTCGATTCTTTCATGTCGCGTGGCCCATCAACATTAAGAACCGCCGAGCACCCGTTCTCACACAAATTGCTCAAGGCACGGCTACCGATGCACGAGAGTATTCGAGCAATTTGCACATCTTTGAACCGTACTGGTTGTGGTGATGGTCTGCCATTAGGATGCCTATAAACGCTCCTCTATTGCTCTGGCTTAAGGCCTACTACCAGTATGCATATGTACCTCCTAATACTGATTCAGCTCACAGCCTGTTGTCAGGATGCATATGTAGCTTCCTTTGCTGCTTTGATTTACTGCCTGCCGAAATAGTTCTTCTACTGTTCTAACTTACAGCCTGCATCAGTATGCATATACATCTCCTACTACTCCTTCAACTTCCTAGCTCAAAGTTGATCGATTAGAATAATCACTCCAATGCATTCTACCCAGTCACAGCCAGAGCTCAATGCAGCTACATAACCCAAAACTCTCGGCCACCACCATCGGCAATCCCGTGTTTCCAAGTATAGTCCCTAGCTAATAGGTCGGCTGCACAAGAGATCTTGCCACTGTCTTCGCTCAACATACGTGAATTGACGAAAACAACAACATCGACCATCCCTCCCGCATAACTTGCACAGCCGTTCACTGGCATTTCACCCATCGACTTCATCGAAATTACGGGTCAACATTTCAGGGACACAGATGTCCCACGCCGCATTAACCAACCTCCCTCGCATCCTCTTATCGCCCTCTTTAAATCTCCTTCCTCAGCTCCCCTCTACCCCTCCTTCCACAGCCTCTTTTCCAATTCCCTTTACTATTTCCCCCTCTCCTTCACTCTCCCTATCCCATCTTCTATCCCATCTCTTTCCTGATCCCCTCCCACCACTTCCCACCTCTCCAACCCCCCCCCCCTTCCCGATCTCCCCCCTGCAATCATTCCATTTTCGAGGCCGTATTTTTTTCACAACAAGCTTCCATGGTGAGGGTACGAAAAAAAAGGGAAGGATGACGAAAAACGAGAGAGTGAATAAAGAATGGAGGAGTAAGCGGGATATGAGAGATGACAAGAAAAGATTCTTAAAAGAGTTTTTTTTTACTGGACGAGAAAGCGAAGGCGGAAAATGCGAAGAAGAGACCACATCCCCTCAATCCCTCAAATCATCATCACCACCGCCCCAGGAACTCCCCGCCAAAAAAACCATCTATCTACTCGTACGCGAGAAAGTGATTTTCAGCACGGGGGTATGAAAAGTTGGCGCGGGGTGTGCATGTCTAATATGATGGATATTCATGTGGATGGGGGGGGTAGGGGATGTGAATGGTGAGATGTGAGTAGGTGTCCGAGTGGGGGGTTGGGGGGTTGATTGCTGTTTTGCTTATGTCCAGCTATTGTAACTCGCCCATCACACCCTCTCTCTCACACCCCTCCCGCCTCCCTACGTTCCCTTCCCTTCCCTATCACCACTCATCTCTCGCCAGCACAACCGCCCCTTATTCCTCTCAACATCCAAACCGTTGAAAACGTCAAACTAACTCGGCTGCCACCGCTTCCACGGACCGGTGGTTTTGGGAGATGGGTCTGCTGTGTGAGGATTTTCGGTTGTTGGGAGTTCGTGTTGTTTTGCCGGAAACATGGCGGCCGCTGTCTCTTTCGTGCTTTCTGCTTCGCTGAAAGCGCCTCCGGTGGTAGCGCCTTCGGCGACAGACTCTTCAGTGAGAGCGCCCTCACTCCCACCCTCCTTCCTCTCATCTCCTTCAACCCCTCCCTCCTCATCAGAATAAACGCCCCAACCCCCCCTCCTCCCCCCCTTCTTTCCCACCACCCTCACCCCCTCAAGCACACACCCCCGATCCACCGCCTTGCACATATCCACAACGCTCAGCCCGGCCCCCATAACGCCCGTCAGCGCCTCCATCTCGATCCCGGTTTTCGCCGTTGTTTCGACGTGGACGGCGATGTGCACGCCGCCGTGGGGTGAGATGGGGGCGTGGAGGAGGATTGTGGTTGGGTCTTGGTCGTTTTGGTCGGAGGGAGAAGAGAAGGTAGCAGGGGCAGCATCAACGACCTCGACATCCACGCGCACCCCCTCGACAGGGACGCCAGAGTGGCACAGGGGTATTATAGCAGCTGTGTTTTTGACTGCCATTACGGCCGCCACGCGTGCGACGGCGAGGACGTCGCCTTTTTTCATCTGGTGACTGCGTATTAGGTCGGGTAGGCCGGGGACGGAAAAGCGGATGTGGCCGGTTGCGAGGGCGAGGCGGTGGGTGGGGGGTTTGGGGGTGATGGGGATGATGTGGAGGGTGCTGGTTGGGGTGAGGTGGGGGAGGGATTTGGGGGGGTTTGGGGGGGAGAGAGGGTCAGGGCGGAAGGGGAGAGAGGGATGGGGGGCAGTGGAGAACAGACGGATGAAGGGATTAGGTAAGGTGGATGTCGAGAGGAGGTGGAGAGGGATCGAATGGGGGGCTTGGGTGTTGTTGGAGCTTAGTACGGCGCCTTTCTGTGTAAAGGTTGAGGTAGGTCTGTTCCAGGATTGTGTTGTTGTATTTAGAGATGACAAGACATTTGCTGGTGGATCATCTAAATGGGCATGGAGAGTCAGTATCAGCTTAATCCATTACACATACATCTTCATATCCAACAGACACATATTTACAAGCTCGCTCCACAACCCACCCAAAGAGAAATAAACCTACCCACCAATCAAGATCATCGGCCTATTCTTCATATTCTCCAACTGCCCCATCCCTGCATGCTTCTCTTTCTTATTCTTTACTGCAACGCCAATCACCTCCAGCAACTCTCGTTCCCTCTCGCCATATCCCAAAGACCCTGTGCTTTCCGGCAGAGCCTGTCTTCGGTCCATTTCCACCCTCTCAATCGCCTCCATGGCCTCTTTGTCAATGGGTTCGCCTCCATTCTCTTTCCTTAAGAGGTCTCTTAAACTGACTTCTGCATTGCCAAACAAACACACTTTCAGATTGCCATCGCTCGTGATCCTTAGGCGGTTGCAGCTGCCGCAAAAATTGTGCGTCATGCTAGTAATGAATCCAATCTTGCCCACAAATCCTGGGACCTTGAATGTTTTGCTCGTGTCATTCTCGTGGTCCTGTACTTTCTGTAAAGTAGGATACTTTTCCCTAATCATACTCAACATTTCCTTGTAGCTGAGCATCTTTCCTTTGTTCCACTTATTCCCATCAAACGGCATGTATTCAATGAACCTGACCTCCACATCCTTCTCCCTCCCCATCTCAACGAATGGCAAGATTTCCCGATCATTGATACCACGCATGACAACGCAATTGACTTTGAGCTTGATGCCCGCTCCGAGTTTGTTCATCTCCAAGATCCGATTCAAGCTCTTCATTACGGCTTCAAAGCCCTTCCGCCTAGTCATAATCTGAAATTGATAAGGGTCAAGAGTATCAAGACTCAGATTTACACCAGTTAAGCCTGCTTCAGCCATGCTATCCAGCTTGCGATACAACGATATGCCGTTGGTTGTGAGGCAGAGTTCTCGGAGACCATTGCGGCGCAGTGCACCAATGGATTGCATCAAAGGTAGAATATCTGATCTTATGGTGGGCTCACCACCGGTGAGCCGTATTTTTGTGACACCTTGAAAGACAAAGAGGGAGGAGAGGTAAGAGATCTCTGGAGTTGTGAGCAGATGCGAGGGTGCAGATAGGGGGACGCCTTCTTCAGGCATGCAGTATGTACAGCGGAGATTACAGCGCTCCGTGATGCTGATGCGTAGGTAATCATGTTGGCGGGAGAAATTGTCTGTGAGGAAGCTGGAGAAGGGTTTGGTAGCTCGTAGCTGGTCTTTGCGCGAAGATTTGATGCTGTGGAGAGGTATGGGCGTATCATTGACTGGCAATGGAGGGAAGTCTTGGACCTGAGTAGGCAATTGGGCTGCTGCTGCGGAAGCTATGCCACGGTGGGGTCGGCTACGAGCGTTCAACGAGACAATAGCGGTTCTAGAGGCCGGCGACCTGCAGACGGTGCGAGGCAGCAGGAGTTCCATGGTTGAGGTGAGGAAATATGCAGTTCACAGACTGCTACTGACTTAGGAGCGTTCATGTGAGTAGAAATCTTCATCATAAGGTAATTAAGGTACAGAGGGATAGCTAGGAGGGGCATCGGGTTAGCGTCTATCGCTATCGGCTAAGTGGCCCGTCTATTTCCCCGGTTGAACCGGAATGAATGAATGGAATGCATGTCAGCCTTGTTAGGTTCTCTAGCATGAGGTGTCCCATGATGATCTCAGTCTAGGACAAGGGAGAGAATTGATTGAAGCTTAAGCCGTAAAAGCTTCATTATCAAATTCTAAGCAGAACAGAGGCCCACAATAGAGTCCGCCAACCGTTCCAATACAATATCCTCTATGTCGTAGTTCTCATAAATACTCATCCACAACCAGTGGAGAGACGAAGAGCATGCCAGCTCGCCAGTAACGCCAGTCCTAGTGCTCTCATAGATGGGATGTCACCGCTGATATCCTTTCCGAAGCCGCTTCCATCATCGAACACAGACGCTGAAACCTCTCCATTGTTGCAGAGCTGACTTGCTCATCATCGCATAGTTCGTCCTCAAGTACTAATTCAACTCGACCGAATGCTTTTTCGACTCCGATACTTCCAAATATCTGCTCTTGTGGTTCGAGCGGAGTGGGTCGGTAGGTCGAGAGGCTATCAGCGAAGAGGGCAAAGGCCGGATCAGATTCGTCAAATTCAAAGTCGTCGTTCGACTCGTTGGCTTCTGGGACATTCTCAGCCTCGCTCGGCAGACTAGGCATCAGCTCGATAACCAGGGCATCATCCTTGCAGTCATTCGCAGCGTACGATCCGACTGTATTCGACGACTTGCCGGAAAGAATATCCGAGTTGAGCTGATCGAAAGATGGCCCTTCTGGTATTTCCGTAACTGCAAAGACTTGTGCATCATACAGACTGAAGTCCATGTTGTTGTCTGTCCAACCTGGGTTGTTGGTATCGAAAGCGGTGTAGTCGGTTGATGGTTCCGGCATCAAGATCATACCAACTTGTTGATCGTTTGGTTGACTGTTCCGTGCTTGCTGCAGGGCCACTTGATGGGGGTTGACATCTTTGTGGGGGCGTGATGGAGTCTGCTCAGTCTTCATGGTCGGCGTCTGTCCTGATGATGACGAGGCTTGTGCGGGAGCAGATGAGCTGGGGACACTGCCACTGAGATCGTTGAGAAACGTCGAGAATGCTGGCGACGCGAGAAGCATCCGAGTCAAGTCGGACAGGCGAGTGTTCTCAGCCATCAAGTCTGAGTTCTTCGCTCTTAGATCATCGGCTTCAGCTGCCTTGGCGGCAATCTCTCCTTCCAGTTGGCCGATATATTCTAGTTAGACGTTAGCACATAGTTGATACAAATGTATAAGACCAAGTACCCTTTCTTCGAGATCGGAAGGCTCTAGCCGACACCTTGTTTCTTAGCTGTCGCCGTTCCTTGCTGCTCAGTTTCTTCCCTTCTTCGCTAGCCAGTAACTTCTCGTCCTCATCCATATCTTCTTCCTCCTTCCTCATCCGACTCGAATGCGGCCCACTACCACTGGCAGTAGGGGTTGCGGCGTCATCATCGTTAGATGAAGCGACGCTGCTATGCCTCATCTGATTGAGAAGGCGAGATATCCGCTCTTCAACGATTGGATCGGTTGGTGGACGCGAAGTGCTCCCAGTAGATTTACGGGTGGGCTGGCGAGGTTGAGACGCTGCCAAGGTACGGGCGGGCTGTGCTGCGGCCTGCTGTTGACTCTGCTGTTGTGCTTGTGCCTTCAAGGCAGCCTGTTGCTGATGCATTCCAGGCCATACCCGACCAACGGTGGCAGGTGCAGCTGGTATGACATTCGAACTGTCTTCTTGTCCCCCAATGGCAGCGGGGTCGATAAAGTCAGTGCTCGATGAACCCATACCCTGCATAAACATGTCCTGCGTCGGAGAGCCAAAATCAAGTTCCATGTCCGCTCCACCGACAGATGGGTTTCGGCTAGGTACGGTACCAAAGTCGAGGACGTCGTCAGTTGAACTCATGCCATAAAAGCCATCGAAAGACGGCATGGGAAGGAATGACTGGCCCCGACCACCGAAAGATAGGTGGTCGGCTTGATTGACGGCTACGGTGTTTGCCAAAGCACCAGGAGCAAGACCAGCCTGTTGATGGTAGGCATCGTATTGATGGTTTGGTGGAGGGAAGATCTGTTGGCTTTGCTGATTCGGAAAAGGCGAGGTGGCCAAGGTTGCAACTGCCGTGTTTGGCGATGCGCTTGGCTTCGATCTTGACGACACAGGTGAAGTGGATGGAGACGGGAAGAGGTTCTGGTCGTAGTTGATATAGCGGTCAATATCGAGAGGATCGAAGCAGCTCTGCGTTGACGACGACGGAGTCGTCGTAGGCTTCTGCAAGGAGGTGACCATTGTGACTCTGAAGAACTCTAACACTGCCTAACAATTGACAATGTGACGTGTGTGATGATGAATCTGGTGAGGGTAGATAAAGGAGACTCGTGGTGTTTATTGTAGTGGTTGCCTAGTGGCTCTCGGTCTAAATTTCAGCCGCCACGGCCGGGAAATTTGTCGCTGTACACGGGGACTGGAGCCGCTCGATTCCTGAGCAAGTGAGTCCTGCGTGAGGTTGCGTAAGGTATTGTTGGGAGTCGCGGATCTTGATGATGGATCTGATGTAAATGTATAATGTGTAAAGCACCGATAATAATTGAAGGAATAAAGCTGGCGGAGGCGATGCTGGCATTCGCGCGCAACCCTCGCAACGGGGCAGTGCAAAAAGATGAATACGCGGCTTCTTCCAAGGCCGATAGTCCGATAGTACAGGGATGTCGAGTTGTCAACAAATAAGAATGCCGTTTCGGCCCGGAGTCCTATTCAAAAGTTGGCCCAAATGCCCCAGGGGTACTACCCCTCGTACCTTTAGGTACGATAGAAGTACACTGTCACGGTGTCACCCCCGTGTTCGCGAACAACTAACTACTCGTCTACACGGTACTCCTACTTTATATAGGTAATCTTTGCGAGTTGCGACTCGGGATTCCACTGATTGTCATTCGGTTCTCATCTTCTCTGCGACTTGATCACTCATACAGGCACACGTTCTCATGTTCAGGGTAGCATACGAGTATTCAAGCCTATGGCTAGCGTAACTGTTACCTGCGACACTTCTCTAACGAGCACGGCCTATTCGAAACCACAGGGACCACCTTATTGAGCCAATCACCTGTCAACTCATCCCTTCAGCCATGATTTATCACTTTACCGTCCAATGCTCCCCACCTTGGGCAAGTATACATAGGCTGTTGTTAAACTCCGTTCCTTTAAATCCACGATTTCTTTATCCATTTCTTGTCGCCTGTCTGTTGTCTTGATGCTTATAAGTGCTGCCAATAGAGCTGCACACGTTGTGCTGCAGGGGAGACATTCAAGATTGCACTGTTCGTACCGGTTGGCGTGGATGCTGTATAGAGGTAGCCGGAGTTAACATGACCGAAGGTGATCAGATATCCAATGTTCTGTAAACGGTAGACAAGCAGGCATTAGCAAGATTTCCGTCACTCTGTCCGATTGTCTCTTTTCGAAATTGTTTTTCCCTCTTCGATTCAAGCTACAATTGACATGCAGAAACCTCTTCGACGAACTGGATAACCAGGACGGCTTGATAACATTGAGAGCACTCCGGGACGGAATGGGAAGCTCGAAAAACTTACATGCCAGTTCTCAGGCCCGTTCGGATTCCCAACCTCGCAGACAAGCTCAAAAGTCGTGTCCAAGCCGCACTGTCCGGCCGACGTAGTCAATTGAGTAGCGACTCCTCCCTGTGGCGCTGCTGAAAACACCGCACACTGTCCGCCGGTCGTCCAATGCCCGTTGGCGTTGATACACCCATTCGTGGTGCTCCCTTGGCGCACAGCGAGGTGTCCTTGGCCGGAAAATGGCCCGACGTAGCGGGTCTCCAGAGTAGGAGCTGCCAAGGCGACGTTGCCGTTTGGGTGTAACGTTAATTGGCCTGTGCTCAACGCAAAAATTGCGAAGGATCGCAGGGAGCGGAAAATGGAGAACATCACGGCTGTGGTGTGACGATACAACAAAGGATGGGCTTATAGCTGCTGGCTGAGGTGAGGAGGCGGGATGTGGAGAGGTGCTGGGAGAGAGTGCGGTGAAGATGTCGAATGAGGTAGATGGGCAGAGCGAAGAGGCGCGGCCCTTTGTGAATACCTTGGATTGGGGCAAGCCAGAACCATATAGATGGCATACATATGACGCAGCAAAGTACCTAGCGGTCGGCATTCACTAATTTCCTACCGCACGTTCCTGCCACCATGCGCTTCACAGTTTCGGGATATAGCATATGGTAACGGAGAGGTCGGTGTTTGCTCAATTTAAAGCAGGTGCTTTTTGCTCCGCTGTAACTCAAACCTGGTAACACCATTACATTGGCCACCCTTGTCCCCAGAGAAGCACCCGAGTGACCCGACTCTATAGCGAGAGGGAGAAGCTGTCTGCAGTCGGCCCGTACGTCTGCAGCACCTGGAATGGATCAAGGCAGGTTGCATGGAGTAAACGTTGATCCGCCGGCATTGCTATGCCAGGGAGGCATGAAGCTAACCATGACCAGCAGGTCGATCAGTCGGGGCACCGGGCAGAACGATGAGTTTACCAAGTAGCCAATCAATCCGAATCATCATTCCATTGAGGCGCCGGATACTACCGAATGTGAAAGCATCCAATCACAACAGGTATGTTGTAAGCGACTATGTGTTCCCTTTACAAAGCATCGACAATTACGGAGTACAGAAGCATCCTTCAGCACTTACCGTTCTTTCCTTTCATCAGTAGAACTAGTAGTGTACTTGGCATCATTGAACGTTTCAGTTTGATGACAAGACTCTTCAAAACCAAACATCGAGATCCGGGTTTAATTCTCGACTGCCAGAGCGCACTCCAGTAGTCATCTGCTGCAATGATTGAGGAAATTTTCTCCGCCATGTGATTGGGGTTGGTTGTGTCGTACGGATGTACCTTAGCTATCTACCTTACATTCGGAAACAGTCTAGTCAGCATGAACTCCTAGCGCTTAGACCTACTTTTCGCCCACACAAGATCGTACGTCTGCTTCAACTATCCCAGCTAGCTAGACGTATGATCTTCACCAACATAGACCCCATCCATAACACTGGTAGCAACAACCAAGGTCGTAACCTGAGGGATAATATCTTTGTGCCTAGCTGCTGAGCATTACTCTGTCAGGTCGACGACAAAGACATCTGGCCACGAGTACCTAGCCACAGAGTAGCATCGGAAGCAATCTACCTATATATTTATTTATCTCTTCATTCAGCATGAATGACGCTAAAAACATCACTGACTTGGCCGAATACTTGAAACAGCATGCTCAACAAATTGAGCTACATGTCAAGCCTTTGCTTTACAATGGGGTGAAGGAGGTGACTGACACTGAAAAGCGTCTCGTTGAGCATAACCGAGCGGTTGAGCTGCCGAGACCGATTAACCGAACTTTCGTTACTACACTCTTCCAAGGACACTTCACACAAGATGCGGACAGTCGAGGTAGGCTTGAAAAGAAGCAGGAGCAGGGAGGCCAGACGCGGAAGGAGCTTCAACAGAAGACATGAGGCGTTTTATATGGAAGGAGAAGATTCGTTTGGAACAGGAGCAGAAGCTTCAAATTGAAAGGGCCGTCGATGCTCACCCATATTTCCTTACAATATCAAGCAACGCAAATCCCAAGAAGCCTACTATTCAAACCTCCTCATTCTACGCCTGAGACCCGAGGACAAGCAGCAGCAGCCCCGCCGCAGCTCTCTTTCTCACTCGTCACTTGTATCGAAATCCAGCTTTCTCCGCCTCTTATCTTGCGAAACCACAGAAGACCACGACATCATCTCGACAACATCCATGAAAGAAAACCCTTGTAGTAATGCAATTCCGAGATGAAGGGAGCCTGAAACGCGATGCGTTTCTTCGGGTCTTGAACCAAAATAGGCTCAGTATACCTTAGCCGAGATACCACGGCCCAAGGGTCTACCTAAAATAGGACTGTTCAGCCCCCAAAACCAGCCATGCCGTGTACAGTAAAATGAACCAAAACCAGATTGAATGTCTTCAACGGTTCGCTTAGCCATCATCTATGTAGGGGCCTTAGCGTGCAGATGATCAAAGGCCGCTTTGCTTATTCTGAAGCTGGAAAGCAAACTGCATGGCGGCACCTAAAGTTATGCGCTCCAAGCGCTCGTTCCTTAGAAAAGTGGTGGTACTCGTACATCCCTCAGTGGGTCTTATGCTTGCTCCCCCTTACGGATACACATCAAGGGAACTCATTCCCAAACCACCTTCTTCCCGCCCTTAGACCTCCCTTCACATACCCAGTGAAACTTGCTTAGCAGAATCCTTCAAATTCCGAGCAGGTAATAGCGAGAATGAAGCAAAAGTACAGAGGAGCGAAGCTAGCGATGACCCTTTGAGAGAGGGGCCGAGAAATTGGGGCAGTGAAGAAGGACAATCGTTGGAGAATGAAAAAGGGAGAGGGAGAGGGGAAGCGGAAGCTGTGGATTCGTTCCGACGACAATTATCTCTCTTCCTCTACCCCGGAGGGAAATGTAGCTGAGATTAGTGCTTCAAGGCTCCGTACACTTACTATTCTTAACGCAAGTCTGAAAAAGCTCACCATCTTGTTGACTATGGGGCGTATGGCTAGGAAATGTGAAGTACATGGGTAAAGAAAGGGGTGGCTTAATAAGAGATGGTTTTCCTTTTCTCCAACTCGAACAATTACTGTCACCTACATATCTATCAAAATTCCTTTCTCAAAACTTAGCCACTTACCGCAGCCACTCCATACCCATATACTACTAACACCAACCCCCACCACCACCACCCCAAGAACTCACACAACAACATCATTAACACAACCCAACCCAATCCAACCACACAACACAACCAAAACAAACAACCAACAAATTCCATCCATCTCCACCAAACCCCCCCCAACTTCCCCAAAGCCCCCCCCCAAACAAACCCAAAAAAACCCTCCAAACCAACACCACTCCCACCCACAAATCTTCAACAACCACCCACCCAACCAAGCCAATTCGCCTGAGAACTGAAATCCCAACAACGAACATACATACATACATACATACATAGCCAGCCAGCCAGCCACCACTTGCGTTTCGACTCCAGGGTACGTACATAGCAGAAAACCAGCCCATCTATGTACCCCCCTTACCGAAATTCTATCCGCTATCCGCCAGAGACGGTGTACATAGTGTAGACAACTCTTGTTCGTTCCTATTTTATTTTTTTTCTTCTCTTCCTGCCTCTTCGTCTATCCGCCCCCTGGCCCCCCCCCCTTCGCCGCGGGCTGAGTTGAATGATTTGTTGTGTTTGGATAGGGGGATTTGGGGGGTTAGACAGATTTTTGTCGGGACGGGGAGGTTTAAGGGGGATAAAGGATGCGGGAAAGTGCAACGGTTCTTCTGGGATCGGATGGGATAGCGCTTGGTGAGGTGTGTAGGTGTGTTATGGGAAGGTAAGAGGGGAGGGGGGATGGTGCGTTTGTGGTTGGCGGGGTTGGCGGGGTTGGCGTCATTTGGGGGGGGGTTTAGATGTGTTTAAGATTGTGAGATTGAGTTGTGGGAGGTTGGGAGTCTGTGGAAGAGGGAAAGGGGGGGGGGGGAGGAGTGAGAGGTGGGGTTCAGGTTGAGGATTAGAAGTTTTGTGTTTGGGAGGGGTTTTTGTGGTGGGAGGGAGGGAGGGGGTTGGGTTGGGAGAAAGAGTGGGGTTCGGGGGGGTCGGAGGGGGGAGGGACGGAAGGATGTCAGTGAAGGATCAAGGGGTTGCTGGGGTGGAGAATAGAGTGAGAGTGGCAGAGCGGTAGACTGGCTTTGGAATTATGTGATGTCGATGTCATTCTGATCTTGACTAGGTCATGGAGTCGAAGTCTTGAGACCTTTTATGTGCTAAGATCAAGATTTTAGAAGTGGGGGAGGCTTTGTCGAGGTACAGTATCGGTGATGTGAGGATGTGCAGGATAAGGGGGTTAAGGCTTTTGGTTTTCGTTCGTTCACGGATGTCGTGTGAGCTGAGTTGCTAGGGGGATGGAATAGAGGTGTTCGAGACTTGTATTTGCCAAGGCTGTGGTTTTGTTATTGACAGGGCTTTGTCTTTGTGGGGCTGAGTCGCTAGGTAACGGAATAGAGATCCTTGGGGCTTTTGGTTGCTAAGGTGGAGATTTCGAGTGAGGAGGCTTTGTCGAGATACCGGTAGTGTGAGGAGGTGAAGGATAAGGTGGTTAAGACTTTGGCTTCTTTCGTCTACCGCTGGAACTTCCTCCTTCAGAACCAGGATCTAGACTTCGTTTTTGATTCTGGCCTCTGCGGCTTGGTGTAGTACCACCACCGGAGGACTGAGTAGGGTACGCTCGGGACGCTGGTGGGAGATGCGGGGCCATCGCCTGGTGCTGTTGTGCTTGTGGTTGAGCGGAAGGCTGGGGGTATGCTTGGGCGTATGGCTGAGGGTTTGGTGGGGTGTATGGCTGAGGGTTTGGTTGGGCGTAAGGGTTTGGCGGTTGGAAACGAACGTTCGAGTATGAGGGTTGAGGGGAGTAGATCTGGTTGGGGTGGTTTGGAAGTCCGGGTGTACGCGCTCCTGCCGAAACTTGGCTTTCATAGGCGCTAAACGGGGTGTAATAAGGGACTGGTTCCAAGCTCTTGGGGTCGATCATGCTGGCATAGTATTCTGAATGCCCTCGCGAGCCTCCCGTAGTGATGGAAAAGTAATTTTCCCATCTACGGCCACTGGGTGGAGGATGTGGGATTCTAGGCGGTGCTGTTACCAGGTAGTCTTTGGCAAAGGTTTCGTTAGGAGTTGTGTCGTAGTATGCGTTCAGGTATTCGAAAGCTCTCGGTTCTTACAACAGTAATCAGTGATAGTATTAGACATGGAAAGAGAGTGGAAGCACCTTCCATTGGATCTCGATAATATCGATTAAGCTCTCGATTGCATTTTCCACACACTTTGATATCCTCGTTTTGCGTTTCCTAGAGATTAGGTTCGGTATTTACCCACCTACAATCGAGAAGCTTGCATCCCCAATAGCGATACCTCGCTCCCATTGTGCTCGCCGGCGAAGACATCGATTGTAGTCAATTTCTATGATAATATGGCTTTGTTTTGAAATCGAACCTATACTCTATCGAAAGCGGATACCCTCAAAACTCAAGAACTTACGTACCGTATATATATACCACAGAAACGCAAGTACTTCGCCATCGCCACGTTCGGTTCATTCCAGACCGCAGGCATCACTCCTGATAGACACGGCCAATTGCGCCATCGGTAGCGTACTATCCTGCCAGACGAAGCAACGAACACCAATAGAACGAGGAATGCCGGGGCCGTGAAGCCTGAGAAACGCACATTCAATCGAAATCATGAAGCCGCGGATGACGATCCAGAGAGAAGTATCATTCATCTGCGGGATCTAAGTCTCAATGCGGCTCAATGCGCAATCAATAGCGTACCCTCTTGTGTGAAGAGGCAATGGAAACCCAATACAATAAAGGCGGCATGGTCTGTGAAGCCTGGAGAAAGCGCATTCAACCCCAGCCTCAAAAGAGTGATGAAATCCGTGAAGTCCCGAGATGAAGATCTAGAGGCAAGTATCATTCATCCCCAGGGCCAAGACCCCAGTGCTGACGCAAAATCGTCTCTAGCACGAAGTCGATCGAACGAGTATCCTAGAAACATAATGATCAATACCGAGCGTGCTATTTCCAACGGGCTCTTTGTTGATCTGCCTCGCTCAAGGGTGTGGACATTGTCGTCATGCGGTAGAGAGTTATGGTTCGGACCGCCTCTAGGAAACGTAGATTCGTAGTACTAAGGGTACAGCTCGAGGAGTGATGGAGGCCTTCTGAAACAGAATAAAAATTGGCCCAGGTTCAATTACAAAGCTTCAGCGACAAGAAGCGTCAGGCAAAAGAACACATTAAAATAATCGGATTTGACTTTCCATGTGGAAATCATCAATAGTAAAATTTCGTACCTGAAACTGCCACATAGTTTTGTAGTTGGCCGAACATGTGGAAACGATCGAGCTTTACCTTCTACGCTTGTAGATATCATTATACCCTGACCATCACACCAGGACTGCCGCCTCTTCATGTAGTTAACCAAACATACGAATTCGATGAACCCTGAGTTCCCATACCCAGACTACCTAAGTCCGATCATTGACTCGATGTGCCTGGCTATCGGTTGTTGTTTGTCAATTGTTCAAGGCCTTGATATCTTTGCGTATCTCGAGATCTGTTTGGCGCGGAAAAGCACACTGACATAGCTTCACGGCCCTTCTTGAATCTTTAGTTTGGCTGTTAGTAGGATATATTCCAAAGTCTACGAAATTCTGTGCTTGGCCATGCTATACAACTCAGAGTGCATATTGATTCGTTAACGTCGTGTGCTCATACTATCAAAATCATAGCTTCTCCTCTGCGCCCCTTTTCCACTTCTCGTCCTCATCCGTCCAGTGCTCCACATGCGGTTCCGGCCCTAGAGGCGTGATCCCCAGCGGATTGACCCCCTTGTGTGATTTAGTGTAGTTTTCCTTGATGTGCTTAAAGTCCGTAGTCTCCTTTACGCCGGGCACATTCCAGTAGATATTCTTCAGCCAGCGATTCAAGCGTGGGTATCCGTGGCGGATACTTCGTACCATGAGCTTGAAATGTTGCTGGTATACAGCGTCGAATCTGACGAGGGTGGTGTAGAGTTTGATATCGATCTCCGTCATATTTGGTCCTGGGAGAACATAAGGGCCTTTGTGTTCTGCTAGCATACTCTCGAGCCGATCGAGGGTTTTGAACACGACAATACAGCTCTTTTCATAGTCTTCTTGATTATCTGCGAAACCGGCTCGGTAGACGCCGCTGTTGAGGTCCGGCATCATCCAGGAGCTGATCTCGTTTATTTGGGATTTTAAGGACGACGGGTAGAAGTTTAGCTCGCGCTGGATGCTTCCTTGCGGAAGAAGGTCGTTGAAGGCAGTGTTGAGCATGCGCATTATGTCTTCGCTTTCGTTGTTGACAATCTGATTCGTCTTCTTATCCCACAGCACAGGCACTGAGTACTTCCCCTTGTAATCTTTGTCGGACTTGAAGTACACGTCGTGGAGGAATTTCGAGCGAAAGAGATGATCGATTGTGCTGCCCGGGTATTCGTCGTCAGTTGCTGGGAAACGCCAGCCGCCGTCGTCCTTGGGGTAGGCTTTCACGATGCTCATCGGGAGGAATTGTTGGAGGCCTTTGAGCTCACGGGTGACGATGACGCGATGAGCGAATGGACAGAAGAGGCCCACGTAGAGGTGATAGCGGTCCGGCTCGACGGGGAACTCGTCGGAGCCAAGCTGATGGCGCCAGGAGCCATCGGTGGGTGGGTGATTGCCGTCGGCCATGGTGAACGAGTCGGTGAAGTGAAGGAAGTCGGATAGGAAAGACTGCCCTGGTTCTTTTGTGAATGAGAACGCAACTGCAATACCACAAACAACAAGACCTGATCCGTACAGCAGCTTGGATGGCAAATTCATGTCCAACTTTTGGTTTAGTAAGCAGAGAGGGCCTTGTTCCAGCTGTTAGGTAGGCAGGTCTTGGCATTTGCTGAGGTTGACTTAGGGCAAGGGTTTTGCCCACGTGCCGACATCCACATCCGCGAATAAGCGTAAGGCATCCAATGCAGTCTAGCGAGAATCCAGCGGGACGAATGACGATGGGGGGTTGCCGGGGGTTCGGAGGCCAAGCATGAGCGACAGGGATGTGCTTATCGGACCCTGACTACCTTACAATATCCCAGACTGTTTCGGACTTTGACAGGCGACCTATGACGATCTCTGAATCGAATAACGGGCGCGGAGTGGTCGCCTCCGAGGCCATCTGGGGGAGATCAACATCGCAATGACGCTGTCGCCAGTATCCCACGTATTCCCCCTTTCCCCACCCTACAACTTCACCGCCAGCTGTCCAAGGTAGTTGGTACGGAATACTGTACCAGAGACAATAGGGTATCGATTTCCCCAGACTGATCCAGACTGGCTCCACACTGTTGCATGAGTGATTTAATGGCATGCGACCAGTTCCCCGAATGATCTTCGTCGTGGACGCTTCTTCTTCTTCTTGTTCTTTCTTCAGTCCCTCCGCCCTTTAGGCGCATCGAATCCGATCAGACTTTCCCGGGGATTGGTTAGCGTGCGTTAGTCCCGATCAGGGTAGATGTTGATCAACATTTGTTCTAGTCCTGCCGCCCGAAGGGAGAGAAGGGGAAGAAGGGAAAGAAGGGGAAGAACTAAGACAAACGAGAGCAGATGTTGGTTGACGGTAGTTATCAGTTGGTGTTGGTGTGGGCCGTGGTCGACATGGATCCTTCTACAGCTAAAAGAATTCTTCTACGTCCACGTCCACGTCCACTTCCAATTCCCATTCTGTTCTTTCTTTCATCCCTCTTCACTACTTTACTGTACATACCTTACCCTCCCCCCGCTATCCTTCCTTCTCCTTCACTTCCTCTACCATTTCAGTAATCATATCGTTCCGCTAGAATTACATCCGAGTATCGATTCGCGTGTCGGTTGTTGTTGTCTAGGAAGTTCAGGGCTCAAGATCCCCCCACCACCCCTCGAAAGCGCTCAATTGCCCCTCGACGGCTCATGTCCCGATTCTTGCCGACTTCGGTCATTCACTCTGATATCAGCTCGTTCGTCATGAACTTGATATAACAACAACAAGCTGTCGTATTCTGGTCGCTTCGAAACGTGGCATTGACAGCTGTCGAGCAGTCTAAGGCACTTCGTACTTTATCTTTGTACAACACCACATGCAGAATAATCTCCGATTCGTTATCACGTGTGATTACGTCCCCCCTCCACCACCTTTCTCTCTCCCTAGGCTCCTCTCAGCTCTCCGCCCCTTAATACGTCTTTCAAAGAGTGGAGGGCGACCAACATCTACTTCTTTGTCGCAAGTAAGCTTTTTACCATGACGACGAGCTTTCCCACCAGTCAAGCATACACGACCCCTCCCAACTCACACGGTTATGTTCAGGCGCCTCAGCAACCGCTAGGATACGTTGGAGGCGACCAGCAAACTCAAGGGTGCACTCAAGCGACCCAGCAGTTCTCCCCCATGGACTCGGCGTCGGGGACGCCCATGGACCAGTCTCCATCCTCACCTCGCAATGCATCAATGTTTCCGAACCTCCCACTCGCGACACGGCAGCTCCGACCACCCAAATCACCCATGTATATACCAGCTGCGCTGCGCCCGACAGAAAAACCCCTTCGGCCTGCACCCCTTACACCACCGCGCAGTGTCCACGGGAGCACCGAAAGCTTGGAACGCTCGCAGACCGGACGTCCCATGAGCCGGCGATCGACTGCCTCCGGTAAAAGAAAGGCAGTGCTGGCGGAAGCCGCTGAGGACGATCTGCCCCAAGTGGCCGGACTCCCCACGCGGGAGCACTGGAAGCCCGACGCAGACGCCCTGATCTGCGACGCCCCCATCTGCCAAAAAGCGTTCTCCCTCTTCGAGCGCCGCCACCACTGCCGGTACTGCGGCTTCGTCTTCTGCAACACCCATTCCGCCTACTCCGTCCCTCTGGACCAAACCGCCGAGTTCCACCCCAACGGCACACCATCGCGCGCTTGCAAGCACTGCTGGGATCGGTATCGCGAGTGGAAATCTGCGAGGCTTTCGGGGAACAACAGCTTGAATTCGGAGTCTACAACGACGCCGGATACGCCTGTTGCGGTTGTGGCTAGGGGTGGGACTGGGAAGAGCGTCGAGGGGCAGAGGGGGGGTGTTGCGAGCAGTGCGCCGAAGGATTGGACCTGGAGCACCTTCTAGCAACTATGGATCACCCTCCTACTTATCGTATCCACCACCCCTTGGCAAATCTTACCACCACCCGCCCTCCAAGCTGGCTCCACCATCTGCCTCTCCCAAACAACCACCCTTACTCACCTCGCGCTACTACCGCCGTCCATCTTCCCTATCCAGACATCCTCAAGTCGTCTCATTTCAGCAACAAAGCGTTTATACATGTTAGATTTAGATACCCCCGCTTCCCTATTTTTTTTTTAAACCATTTAGACTAGAGTTTCTTGCACCTGGCGTTTTGCAATTGCTATCTGGATCATGCTTTGCTGGGCTTGGGATTGCGGTTTGGCGGGCGCTGTGCGGGTAGCGAGGTGAATAGATGCATTTTTAGGAGCGCAGCAAAGAACAATCAATACATGGCTTCCTGGTCGATCGATGGTATAGGCTTTAATCCTCGAAGCCGAACAAACATCTTATGACCGCGTGCACAAAATGCCCTCAGACCCGAAGCCCTGTACCGCTTTCCGCATCGATCACCCAAATTCGCCCAAGCCCCCAAAGATCAAAAATGTCTCTCGACAACCAACACTGATCCAGTCCGAGGGAATCTTCTATAATCTCCTCTCTCCCCTCCCCCCCCCTTTCCCCGCTAACCATATCTCTTAACCCCCATCCACCACCTCACCACCTCACCAACCCCCTTGCTCCCCCCCTCCCCCGAAGGCTCTCAGCAGCCCGCATGCCAAAGCGGCGAAAGAGGAGGGGCGAGGGAGATGGGGGGATGGGGGATGTAGATGGGGGATGTAGATGGGAGATGATGCGTAAGAGGTTGTTTTTTTTTTCTTTTCCCCACATCTCTTTTTCCTTGCTAACGTTCTCGTTTTACGCCGGGACAAGAAAAAATCGAAAAAAAAGAGTCATTTTTTTGAGGTGGGGGGGTTGTGGGTAGATTAGGGGAGGGGTGGGTTTAGTAAGATAAATTATGTTTTTGCTTTTTTTTATTTTTTTTATTTTAATATACATCTCCCTCCCTCACACCTCCCTCAACCCTTCCACACCCACCCACCCACCCGTCCGGCCTCCTCAACCGCCCCAGCTTTCCCCCGTCCTACCCTCCGGGCCGGCGAGCTCGAAACCAAAAAAACCCATTATGCAAGGGTCGGGGTTAACAGTGGGGTCTGTTGATTTTAGTTTTTAGGGTTTTGGGGTTTTGGGGTGAGATGAGGGCTCCGCAGGGGTGTTTTTGGGTGGGGGTGGGATAGGGGGGGGAAGGGGGAAAATGGTTGTGGTTGGTGGGGGATGGGATGGGATGAGAGACGATATGTGGGGCGACGGATCGGATGGAATGGGGACGGGGAAGTTTGTGGGTTGCGTGCGGGATGAAAGAAAGACAAAGATGGGGGAAGGTATTTTACAAGTAGCTGGATGGATTTCTGGGATTTTGGGGCAAGGTTAAATTTATCGTGTTGAGGTAACCAAAAAGCGCGGAGTTACGAAGAAGAATGCGAAGCAGACTCGTTCTTTTTGTCTTGGCCATTGTCTTGTTTAGCGTACGTAGTGGGTCGGTCGGTTTTAGTTCTGTGATTCTCTGGGTGCCGCTGTGGAGTTGATCTTTGGGTTGAGTCTCGTTTTCTTTTTTTGGTGCTGTGGGGTGGATGGATGGTTGATGATTTTGATTTGTGAGGGGGCTTGGGAGATTGATCGCATAAAGGCCACTTGCCTCAGGACCTCAGACGTGCGGGGCTAAGCCCTTTCGGGTTAGCCACAATCGCTAAGTCTCTTCGGGTTAGCTCTATTTACTTCGCGAGCGCAGTGCAGCACCAGCTTCCGTAAGGTAGTAAGCAGAGCGCTAACCCGAAGGGGGCTTAGCCCCCCACGTCTGAGGTCCTGACTCGCCACCTCCTTTTCCTCCTAAGCACAAGTCACCGTCGCCCTTCTATTATTCGGCTCCGCTCGAGATGAGCTGACAATCGCTCAATAGCAGACGTTTTATTTTTTATTTCCATCCGCTTGATGACGTACTAACTTTCGAACAGTCGACGGCTACTCGTAGATAGGTAGCCTCCTAACAGCAACAACCAAAATATCAATATGCCCCCCATATGACCTCGTATTCCAACACTAAACGCCAAGAACGGCAAAGATTCAGTTGGGACCGTTCTACCTCAACTTCTCATGAATCTTCGGCTTTACGTCTCTTCTACTTTCATTCAGCTTTCGAGTCATGCAGAAACTTATAATGATGGCTTCTAAAATCCATCGCGGTCAAAGACTTGATGGCCGAAAAACCTTCTACAATGTTCTTCATCCGCTTAGTCAGGAGGAGAACTTGTGGCTTGCCAGGTGAGGATTTTCATATTTCTCTGCCGCCTAAATTAACAATCAGCAGTGACCCCAAGACCAAAGTCGTTCTCATCAAAACTGTCCCTTCACCTCGATTAATGAATGAAATTGAGGCCCTCGAGTTTTGCCAAGACCATAAGTCCATTCGTCAGTTAGTTGATGTGATCGAAAACCCACAGTCACTGGTGCTAGAGTTTCTCGATAAGACTCTTTACCATGCGTCGTGCGAGCAGAAGCTCGATAGGTGTGATATTAAGCGGGCCGTAAAGACGGTGCTTGATGGGTTAGCCGTATTGCATGCTCACAAACGAGCACACACCGGTCAGTACGAAGCCATGTCTTCTACGCTCCTTTTTCTTACCATACTCATGATCGTTGTTTGCAGATATCAAACCGAATAACATCCTCGCTAATAATGGTACTGGCAATGCTCGATTTGGCACTATTCAGCTAGGCGACTTTGGGGACTCGGTTCCAGAGGAGATAGCCACGAACAATGGAGGACACATAATAAGCGCACCTATATATCGTGCCCCTGAAGTCATACTCAATGCACGGTGGACAGTTGCGGTAGACATATGGTCTCTTGGTGCTACAGTAAGTTGCTACGACCTGTATCGTATAATTTTGTGGGGCTGGCTGCTTATCATAGTCGTAGGCGATATGCTATCTCCTACGAAGGCACATCTTCGTGCCTCATGGTCTTGAACCGAGCCATGAGCACTTTGCTCTAGCTGTGCTGGTCTCGCAAAATAAGTATTTTGAACCGTTTCCGAAGAAAATTTTCGAGCTTCTTGATGATGAGGGCACGGCCATTCTCAGATACGTTTTAGATCAATGTAGTGAGAAGACACGATCATTTTCCATGGCTGATGCAGGAACGATTCATCCAGACGATCAAGACTTTATTCTTTATCTCATGAAGCCTGATCTCAGAGATCGACCATCAGCAATCGAGGCTTTGACGCATTCGTGGCTCAAAGACGTTTGAGAACGAACATTTTAAGGAATAAATCGTCTTTACATAGTGGTAACAAGCGCTATATAAATCATTTAATATATAATCATGTAAAATCATGTAAAATTCATCAAGAACTTAGAATACGTTTATATTCATTATCTTTACTTTATCAATTTATAAATATTTATATTGAAAACAAATGAGGCTGGCAACGAGATTCACCTGTACGTGATGTCGACTACGAATCTTTTGATTCTATTCTGTGTTCGAATAGAAGTCAGAAGAGTCAAGAGATCTCAATTCGACGCAGTTCGAACGATGTTAGAACGTTGCGTGACCAGAAAAGTCGTCATGCAGAGTTTTCACCTACGCGACAACATCTCTTCTAACAGTCACAATCGATCTATGAAGAAGACTAATGACATGTCGATGTCGATAAGAGATGGGAAGATACTACTAGTGAAATAGACAATTCAGATGAAGAGTCTGAGAGTTGTGATTACAAGTGATCGAAGAATTTGCAACTCGTCGACTGCGTCGGTATTGAAACGTCTTCATCACATCGACAGTGTCGTCGAGTAATTGATGAAAAGATATCAGATAGAATAGTCGTCTCAGATGATGAGTCTGAGAGTCGTGACTACAGTGCCCGAAGGAGTAGTGACTCGTCGATCACGCTGATATACTGAGAAGGCTTGAGTTCACCTTCTTTACTTGACGTCAAGTCATACATCTATCTACGTGAAAAATCGAGAGCTCATGAGAACGATCAGAACGCATTCTCTACTATCGATCAGAGTCATGCATCGAACGATTGCGATCGCACGTCTATACTAACAATCTATTCAACGTCTACGTGACACAAGTCAAATCAAGAGCAGAATAGAATTATCTAATACAATCGCACTCTATCTTCTCATCGTACGCGTCTTTCTTTCATCACATATTTCTCTGCTCAATGAGTGACAATCATTGAGCAAGAGAACGCAGTTTTCGACATTACAATCATGAGCATCACGAGTGCAAAGGAAACGTCTTTCGTCTTCGGACCGAGAATCGAACCGAAACATCGTTTGTATAGAATATCGTCAATGAAGAGCAGAGCAAAGACGATGCGTCATAATCAAACAGCACAGACATTCATTAAGAGTTTACTCGAGCATCACGCGCTGAATAGAAGCTATAGGTTCATTACTGATAACATAGTGCCAAATTTATTGTTTCGGCGGCGTGAAGTCGTCGTGTAGTCGGCGAGCGGTTTTCTCCCCCAGAGGATTTTGTCCGTTCGATACACATAGCATAGTTTCCCCCATGGGTCGGACTTAAACCGATGTCACAAGGGTGTATGAATTCAAATCAAATCAAATCAAATCAAATCAAATAATAAAACTGACAATTCTTTTAATAATATTATATTTACATCAAATCTTGATCAGTCGACTTATCGATCTTGCTGGCAAGTTCACATATCACAAGTTCACCACGAAATGTCGTACCGCTCAGCGTTGAGCTAGGAAAGGCGAGGAGGTAAAGAGAAGGTGAAGAAAAGTAGAAAACCGAAGATACTGATTTCCCTTCAAAGCCCTGACATTCTTGGTAGGAAAGACATGAATATAGCTGCGAGACTGCATTTTCTACATGAAGCAAATGCTTAGCAGCAGGAATGCAGTGTGCCGAAATTTTTTGATTTTTAGCTAGATTACAGAGCAATATCGATACAATGATTGATCTTATGCCGGACTCTCCCGCGGCGTCAAAGGTCGCTACTATAGCAGGATCCCATGCGGACAAAGCGATTCCCACCTCTCAAAGATTGACTTTGTATTAATGTATTAGTGATGCGTATATGTAAACATCCGTGCGTATGGATACTTGTTATAGAAACAAGCGATGCGCCTTGGGGTATCTGTATTTCCGCAGGAAAACGCTAGTAGTGCACGAGATAAAGCAAACAAACCATTCGAACAATTGTTGATGGGTTATGGGTATTAGACGATCATCTCGCCAAGATAACCGAGGTCTTCCACGAGTTCTTCCAAAGCAGTCATGTTGATGCGATGTTCAGAGCCATCGTTCCAAGAATGCACGAGATCCTTGCTGCCTTGGTGTGAAAAGGGGGACTCTCCGCTTGGAGGTTTGGATGCGGAGCCGGGCAGATTCCGCAACGTTAGTACAGACGATTGTTCCTCATTCGACAAGTTGTAGCCTGCAAAGCCAAGCGAGCTGCGATGAGGTGTGGAACACAATGTGATGGAGGAAACAACGGAAGGCGTCTGGAGCTGGAGCTGGGGCTCTTCCAAATCGCTATTCGTGTTCTTCGAGAGCACCTCGGATTTGTAATTGTCCCTTGAATCCAATAAACCTTCTCCAAAGTCGCTTCTAAGCGGGCTTATAGGTTGTGATAGATGACAGGGAGACATTGTGCCGGTCTGGACGGTACTAGCGGCAAGGTCTGGCGAGAATATTTCCTGGGCGCTCTCTAACGAGGAGGTGGATCTTCCCTGGCAGTATGACTTATACACTGAACCGTGATCAAGAAAACCGGTCTTGGAGAAGTTGAAGCTATCGCTGCAAATCTCTGGCGCAGTGTCATATGTCGGTATTGGTGGGGCGTCTGAAGATTCCGGTTGAGGCCTGAAAAGTGGATGGACAGAGCTCTGATCGTCTGAAACCGGATCTGGCTCATCCGCTTTGACACTAGATGGGGATTGATCCCAGTAGTCGCTTGCGGTGTCCACAAAGAAAGAGTTGTTCTCCCGTAACCGGTCGAGTGAGGTGTGATAGGGAGATTCTGGAACTAGTGGCCAATCGAGATTCAGAGCGCCAGAGCTGCCACCACCGCTTCTATGAGGCACCTCTTCTATAGGCAGGTGATTGTCGGCAGCCGAGAGACCTTTGCGTGCTTCTGACGCCGAGAAAGTAGCGGGCCCTTGATCCGGTGGACTTGCTGGAGCTGACATGGTTGCCATCGATAGTGGTCTTGTAGTATGCCTCAGTGGACTCCTATTGGAGACGGTTGACTGAGCTCTAGAGTTGTTGATAAGCTTGGTCTCTCGTTGTACCCTTGATATGTTCTCCATCGACAGATTTTTAGCTTTGATATTGGATAGAGGTTCGCTTCCACATCTGAACTCTTGCTGACTACGACCAGCTGACTTTGTACCTCTCAGTTTCTGGAAAGCTAGCAGAAGCGGAGAGGACCCGGAAGCCGCTAGCGAAGCGCTTGGACCTGCCTGTGATTGCTCAGTAGATGTAGGTTCCAGCGGTGGTGCAATACTGGAAGCTGATGAAAACATAGTGGGCAAGCTCTTCGTAGTCACCAGTGTAGAGTATTTAGCCACTGATGAATGAGAATTCTCGGAGGCGTTAGGTATGGGATCCCTCGCTTTGTGACGAACAGAAGGCTTCGGACTGAGGTATTTGGCCTCTGGATCCATCGTATATGCGGTGGACCTAGTTGAGCTTCTTGAATGGTTGCGGATATGGTCTCCCTCACTTACTTGCATCGGCACCTCCAAAACATTGACGTTCTGGCCGGGTAGGAAAGGACACCACGTGGTGAATGGCTGAGCGGGATCATGATACTCCAGATCGCCATCTAACCGGTACTAGACATCATGTAAGCAGACTTTTAATGGTCTTAATTGGGACACGATGACCGTACGAAATACCAGTAATTTCCACCCATCATTAGACCCCCATCCCGTCGTATGCGCGTTGTCGATATATCTCCATCACAGCTAATGTTCTTGAAAGTATGACATCCCCGCCAATCTCCCGACCCTGTACGCCTGTCCCTCTTCAGCGGGTAAGGTTGGGCGAATTTATCCCACGATCCAAGGATTTCCACAGAACGGACTGGGAAAGGGACATGGCTACAAGATCATTAATTGAGACATATAAAGTGCAGATAAGGTCGAACATACAGTCGAAACGTGATGAGAGTCGTTGACATCTTTGTAGGATATATTAGGAGTACAGCAGTCGTAGACAGTAGGTGGAAATATTTTTACAGTCTTAAAGGAGAACAGCAATGATTTATACAGGACCAGCCTATAGAGAGTTCGGAAGTAATGGTGAGATGGTAAGTTTCAGCTGGAGGCTGAAATGGATTCTGTGTGTTGTCAGACGAACGATGGAAGTCCATCTGGAGGTCGCACCTACTCGACTTAGTCTGTACAAAACATCTTCCCACCGGAAGCTTAAAATTATTCGACACCACCTATCCAGGTCGCCGCCCACGATACCACTCGACGTCGCTCGGGACGTTGCTTGAGTTGTATGATACAAAGAAACGTTTTGTACGCTTGCACAGTTATATTTTGTACACCTAAGCCTTTCCTTGAAAATCTATTTGCGGCATAGACCTCGCACAACCACAACTGTCACCTCGGGACTGCACAGATGACACCCGCAGCCACGTCGTCGTGGATAGTTGCTTCCGAGATCTTCAGTTCGAGGACATCAATATAAACTCGGAGAATTAGCACGGGGTCGCGCAGGTTTAACAATAAGCCCGCGGGCGTGTGGGGGGTAAGATCATCTTATGAAGAATAGCTGGGTTGAAGCCAGGTCAAGGTCCAAGCCCGTCCATGGTCAGTGGACACGCTAAATAAACCGCCCAGATATTGGATTAATTGGATAGCCAGACCAAGAACAAGATTTATTATTATTGTGTCGGGGTCATGAAATTACCAGTCCAGATGACCTCAGCCTGGCGTGCCTGGCGTGCCTGGCAAATGATGTGGTTGGATCTTCACTGCAGTCTGCAGAGCTCTCTGCCTTGGCCATTGCAACTCCCGAGGAGCAGCGCGTACATACATCCCGCCACCAAACATGTCCTCAAGTGAATGGATTTGTGCGAGCATATCCGTACATATTCGTCTGCGCGCGATCTTCTGTGTTGTTCAAGAATAGAGTGGTGGGATGGTGGGAGGCTGGGCGATCTGTAGGTTACTCGTCACCCCTGGCTACTTTAGAGTCGCGTTGCTGGGCGATCCGCTCACTCCGAGTTGCTGAATTCGGCTGCTAATCTTACCTCCAGGGCCGTTGGCGTTTTCTGGCGTCGAGTTTACCCTCTTTCAAGCTTCTTCTATGGATCAACCTTTTCACCCGGATCGTCCACTGGGATAGATTACTTTAGCGTGCTAAGTACTATTTTACCATTGGCTGGAAGAGCTGGGGTCTCTTGCATCTTTCAATGCAGGCTTTGCAGCACGACAAGACCTTGAACGACAACACAGCAGCACGAACGTAGTCAACTATGATATCAAGGCGTCTAATTTACATGTTCATCGCAACGTTGCAACGTCACTCCAGAACTATCGTGCCATTCAACTTCACGGGGCTGTGAGTAACAATGGAGTACTGATTGCAATGCGACTGGTTAATGTGGCTGTGCGATACTGAAGCAAAATTTCAGCCACGACACTCATTGACATCCTACTTCTTCCTGCTCGAGAAAGCAGCCAATTGATCCCATGCAGATGTTTCATGCAGACCATGGTGTATTCTCCAGTGGTGAGTTGGTCTAACGAACATGCGAGCGACAAATATGCGACTGGATCAACGCTGTCGGCCCTGTCGCTCAGTTATCTAATGATCACGAAGTGCTTACTCCTGAACAGGATGTCTGCCCAATAGCAATTTAGGAAACACAGCGTGCATCCCAAAAATCCTTATTTTGTCCGTGACCGAGAAAAGCCTCTATTCTCGAAACAAACATTGAGTATATTCTATAACCCATACTGCTGTCTTTCCTTATCAGAGGACCTTACGGCCAAGATCGATCAATTATCAGTTATGGGTCAGAATGATCGTCGACGACGAGATCATATGAAGTTCCCAATTTGACAACGACCCTGTGCCTCATGCGACTCTTCCGACAACTTTGGAATTCGACGGAGATTCGAGAGCCGCGGTAGTATGGGGTTGTGACATCCGTACATGTATCGTCTTTTCCACACGTGCATTCATCAAGCAGAAGAGACGATCGAGAACCCGATGGTTTCTCCTGATTGACTCGGGTGAAGAAATTATACAATTGCCGCGGGGTGGTAATTGGGGTGGAATATTTAATTACACTCCCACGACTCCAAACATGCGATGATGACTGGGAGCACTTTTCCCCGTGCAGTTCTTTTTGTGGTCATTGAGGAAACTAAATCCCTGCACAAATCATTTTCCGTTTTACTATCTCTTAATCCAAGTCTTCTCCAACATATGGGTGTAAGAAAAGACAACATGCTTATCTGTTTCTGTTACTCTTTACATGTTCGTGCGTAGCCTCTTAGTTATTTTGATGATGAGGGTAAGGAGTAGCTCCCCTAAGTTAAGAGGTATGACTGCATTCAAGTTGCTGCGCTTCTGTTTAGAGGTGATGAAGCCTCTGCGCCTTGGTATTTAGTTGAAAAGGAGTGGGCTACTTACTACCTCATGAGTGGGTTATGAAAGGCATATATCTCGTTCACGTTGACATGGTGGGGCCGGGTCATGAGGGAACTTTCTCGTTGGAGGCGATCGTGGATGCGGTAGCTGAGATCATATATGAGTGTTTGGAGGGCCAAGAACTTGATATGCTTGGTGGAAATGACTACTGTGACCTTTGGAATAGACTGCTTGCTATTTCGGTGGGGAAGCGGGTGGCGACATGGCAACGGTGGATACGACTTTCGTGCATACGGGCCCTCCAATACTCCGCTATGGATCCCAAAATTTCCCGGATCGCTCGTGTCGACATTATAACCCGCGAAACCCGCAAGTAAGAGTTCATCGATAGCTAAAAGAGGTATCAAGTACAAACTGTGAATAGAAGAAGCCTCCAGGTCTTGGTCTGAGAAGGGACACGATCTAACAATAGCGTATCAAACACGACGATGATGGCTCTTTCAAGGTCCCGATTTTTCCAGAGTTCTAGTTCGGTGCTGGCCACATGATACCCTGAGCTTGTATACAGTAACAACCGGCTGGCTCTAACGCGGATTCCGGAGGGGTTGAAAGTGTCAACTACTATCGAGATGTCTTCTATCATCCCAACCTTGATTCCATCGAATCAGGACCAATCTCCCTCCTCTACTGACCAATGCTCAATCTTCTCATTTATTGATTCTATCAACCCTGCAAGAATTCTGAACAAATCACTGTAGCGTTTCATGTTGTGGTGCGTTGTGCGTCTATTACAGGAAGCACAGCAGGTCACCACTGCTTGCAATAGCACTTCTTATACGTTGGAGTCTACGTATTTGTCAACTTATCATGGTCTTCCTGTTTCACAAAGCCTTCTACAATGTTCTCCAAGCCACTCACTTCATGCGCCAGTCATCCTTCTCGCAACTGGCTTCTGCAATTTCTCAGGTACAATCGGTCTGGAAGTATATAGCAGAATTCAAGTCAAAGGACCTTTTGTGGATTAAAACAAAGCCTCCTGGTGGTCAATTGGTTTCAACACTCACACAACACAAATGGAAATTAGAAAGACAAGGTTATTAAGAAAAATATATTGCGAAGGGGCATTAATGATCTGAAGGCATGCATCCCAATGTATTTGTATCCATTTTAGTTCTAGCAAGAAAAGACGAATATGTTTGTGCCAGCAATTTTGATTTCTACTGTATTGTCCAGCGCTTTGATAGTAAAAGGAATGGGAAGCTAAAGCGTCCATTCTCGGCTCCAAGTCCCTTCCAAAACTTTCATCCACTCTCTTGCATGTCCATTTCCAAGGGTCCGCTGTTTAAGAGAATTACCCAACCGCAGGAGTGTTCGGCGGCTAGTTTTGCTTTGATGAGGATTAATCGCTTGGAGATGCAAGTCCATACTGAACAAAGGCCGTGTGTTTCTACCTTGCGCCGGCGGAACGGGGCGAAATGGAAAGCCGCCTACGCGACGATATCCGCATATAAAGACTTGCCTAAGCCACGTCCTGTAACACGACGGTTCCCGATTGTGGCAACAAACAAGACGACGTACCTTCCCCATGGCGCTGTTCAAGGGACTTCTTGGCGTAGCCAGCGCCTTATTGATTTTGTACACCCCTGCGATGAGTCTATCCATCAATCCAGCTATCTCATTAGTTGCAGATCCGATAGGAAATTTTTCCTCCGGCCCTCTTAAATCCCGCTGCACCGACTCTCCGCATTGGATGAGCGGAGCCTACAACGCCGATGATTGTGCATTTGCACTACGTGCCCTTTTCTGGATCGTAGTCCGACGCCAGCCACTTGAAATATACGATTTTCTCGCCGAAGGCGAGATACCCAGCTCCTCATACCCTGTTGTCGAGACACCCAAGAGATTTGTCAAAGGCACGTGTACTGTTGCGATTGTGATGCTGAAGTTTTTCGACGGGGCTGGTGTAAGGTTACCGGATCAACCAGTGTCTGTGCCAACCCCAGGGTCAGATATAGCGACCTGGCAGGCTCTGTGGGCAGCGGCGACGAGGATCCATTCAAGGTGCGGTGGGAACTCTGCTATGGGATGGGAGACAGGGGGGTATGAAGGGGGGATTGGCATTTTCATATGGGGCACTCGGTCCGCGATCGATAGAAGCGTCTTTTAGGTCGGGGAGGCGGTCCCCCACGTCCGCATCTCGCTTTAAAATCCGTCTAAGAGCTAAGGGCTTTGGCTTCCTTTCGTCGGAAAAGACTGGTATACAGAAAAGATGGCTGGCGTGGTTGGTGTACTGGTAGAAAGCAATGGATAGATCCGAGCTATCTTTGCAGATTCAGGCTGGCGAAACTCCGGCGCTGAGACTACGATAAGGGCGTGCATCGTTTGTTAGAATAGCTTCTCGGGAGTAACACCACCTTGGTATACCATACCTTAGCGATGGCGAATTTGTGCTCAATATGACTCTGTACGGATAGATCTCGAGATGCTGTAGACATCGCAATGCACTAGCCACTATATAGAAACAGGTGTCAACAGACACCAATTCAATCACATCTATCTTCATCACAAAGTGGTTCTGACTCTTGTAGCCTAATAATCACTCTGTAACAAATAATGGAAAAGCCATGATGCTCATATCATTAATGCACCGCGTTGAGAGTCTAACAAAAAGAATGGTGTAGGGTGGTCTTGCCATCATGATATATATCACCGCTCAAACGCACAGCTCTGCCCACAACTGCGGGTTGAACTCAATACTCTCGTATGATTTGAGAAATAACTAGATGGCTAGGGTAGTAGGGTTGGGAGGGGGTTACAGTTGGTGGGGGGTTGGAAAAGTTGAGCCAGGGCCGGAACTTTTTTTTTTTGATTCCGTCAACTTTCTGCATATGCTAACCATGAGTTCAAAATTATTCCAACCCCGACTCAGCTTTCTGCATATGCTAATCATGAGCTCAAGAATTGATGTTATATATATAGTTAAAGTAGCTGAAAGATAAACAGCAAGAGCGAAGTATTGAAGCCGTGCATATGCACAGCTTGAGCGAAGCATCGAGAAAACAGCACAATCACAGATCACGCATACAATATCATGAATAGCAAGACAAGCGAAGATTCTTCTACATATGCTTAGCATATGCACAAAACATGTGAAATCATGAACTCAACTTGTGACATGCTCATTAACAAGCTATCGCTCATGTTATCTTCTCAACATTTGCATTGCACGAATCTTGAGCGAGCTGAGTTTCTTTTTAGTATATGCGCGACATATGCAAACTGCAACTCTCACTGTCTCACATTCAAATCATTTGTTATTTCATTCGCTTGATTTTCAGCGTTGATGCTTTCATCGTTCATCGATGTTTCTTTATGCTCAGTTGATGCTGCGCATATGCTCAGTCGAGATCTTAGTGATCAGATATGAATTTTTTTGTGATCTCGCTTAATGCTCTTGACATATGCTTCGCATAGGCTTCGAAGCTTTTCCAACCCGACGTCAAATCTTTGGATGTGCGGGGCATATGCTATTTTTCAAGTTCAACCCGACGCCAAGAAATTTTTCCGACCCCGGCTCAACTTTTCCAACCCCCCGGCGAGCTGCACCCCGGTTGGGAGAAACACCGTGTCTGAAGAAATATCGGTTAAGATAATTTAAGGTAGTCTCGTACTGTAGCACTCTGTTTTAGTATCTGAAATCCCTGTTGTCGATCCCATTGCACTTCACCAAGAGAGCTCGCCAGCCCGCATTCGAGTTATACAGTACAGTACGGATACTGTAAGTACACATGCTGTATTAACGATTTAATGATCCATATTCCACCAAGGATGCGCAAAGGGACTCATAGCTGTCTAGAATGTAAGGTTATGAACGAGAAAACCAGCACGACGCTAGGATTGACGAAGCTACAGGTAGACGCAGAAAGATTCGTTGCATCCCCCGGCCAGAAGATCCTTCTACGTGCTCCGAATGCTTTTCTCGAGGCACACGATGCCGAGAGCAGAAACAGGGAGAGCCATACCCGGCTCCTGTCGAAGACAGGCCACCGCCAAATTTGCGAGAAAGGGTGGCGCGGTTGGAGCATGCTGTCAAATCGATGCATTCCATGCTGACGCGCAACGGTGCAGAGGCCGGGAATACTGCTCCAGAACGAGATGCAGCGGAGGCATTAAACAGTCTTCAGTCCGACACTACATTAAACGGGCACACGTCCAGTGATCCATCTAGTATATACTCTAACTACAACGAGAACGCTCCACTGCTTTCTATGTTCGACAATGCAGTTGTAAGTACTTCCATAACATGCTCTTATAACGACCAGCTACTGATTATGGTAGTTGAGCAAAGAAATACAGCCAGCGCAACGTCGACACCCTCAAGATACCTGCCATGAAACACTGTTGGATGCGAGTGGACCTGGTGATAAAGCTAAAGCGAAGCATGACCGCATTCGCCATGTTCTTCTCAACCTACTCCCTGCTGAGCACGATCTGCATACGATTTTAGAGTCCACAACGGCATGGTGGGACTCATGGCGGCTCCTATTCCCGGAGATATCTGTCAGCAAAGAGGAGAAGACACTCAAAATTCACATCCTTAGGGCACTTAAAGAGGAAAGTCCAGTAAGTATTGCTCGAGGTTTGATCTGTCTAGGCATATGTTTCCGGCAAACGCGCCCAGGAGCCGACAATAGCTCCTTATACTTTTCTCGTTCGCCGAAAGACACTTTGGTTTATTACCTGAGTGTTGTTGATCAGCATATCATCGCCGACGACGAGTATGCAGGATCATGCGATGGTCTAGAGTTAATTGTTCTAGTAGCAAAAACTCATGTTAACCTTGGACATCCTCGCAAAGGGTGGCTTCTTCTCCGCCGAGGAGTAGCTATTGCCCAGCTCATGGGTCTTCATCCAGACCGGACACTGATGGCCGAGAAGCCAGATGCCTCAACGGAAAGACGTGAAAACGCCTGGTGGTCACTTTATATGGTAGATCGGTATATCAGCTTGCTCTTGGGGTTGCCATACGCATTGAGCGATGGTCCAGTTGTCAAAGAAGCAGTCGAGAAATGTATCGACCCGACGGGCAGATACCAACGAAAGATTGCCATGATTGTTGGCGATATCATCGACAGAAATCAGGTGTCTTCCGGTCCATCATTACCCCTGACGCTCGAGATTGATCAGAATTTGGAGAATGTCGCCAGAATCATGTCTGACGATTGGTGGGATATCGAATCAGCCCGCTCATCTCAGACTATCCCCGTCGAGGAGTCTTTTTGTCGCAAGGGGACACAGCTCTGGCATTTTCAGACGAAAGCTTTCCTACATCTGCCATTCATGCTACAATCTGCAACGGATCGCCGCTACGAGTACAATCGTCATGCTTGCTTGGATGCAGCTCGCCAAATGCTCCATCGATACCACCTTTTCAGGCTGGATGATAAAGGGCCATACTTCATCTGTAAAATCATGGATTTCCAGGTTTTCAACGCGGTAGTTCTGTTACTCCTAGGCCTGCTCGGTTATGGAGGCACATCTGCTCCGCGAGATGCGGAAGACGGAGACTTAAAACTGATAGAGACCACTCTGAGCATCCTTCGTGGCGCATCAAATGCTGAACCAGATGACGCAATGCTCTCGCAAGCCGTCGAAGCTATTGAGACACTGGCAGCATTCCGTAGTGAAAACGCTGCAGGGGATGAGCGCCGGTCGGGAAAAAACTGCAGAATCGTCATTCCATACTTTGGAACAATCAATATATCCCCCGGATCGAGGTTTTTGGCTTCAAAAATCAGGAATGGCAGCTTAGATAACCCATCACACGGCAATCCAATACTAGTTGGAGGCTTGCAACCAACGCCGCCAAGCGGTATTTCGTCTGTGATGCCAACCTTGGATTTTGATCCAAATGCACCGTTTGAATTTCCACATATCGATATAGATTGGTCAAGTATTGTCAATATGGACCTGGATCAAAACTGGGATTGGAATCAATTGGGTATCTAATAAATCCAGAATCTCAGACAAAACATGTATCCTTACTGCAAAATCTTACAAGCTCAACCTCGCCTCTTTCACGACACACGTTGACGACTTCAGTTCTTGCTAGGTATTACCTTCCATGACGACGAACCATCCTACGCAACTTCGCGAGGGAATTATATTAGATGTTGCTAGAGATGCTCACCCTGGCTCGCCGGCCGGTCCGCCACCAGTCCCATGGATAAGGCGTACTTTACCTGAAAGACTCTGAAACCCGAACGTAGGCGACCACAACCCTGGGCCGTAGACCATCACAACGCCACTCAGTACGGTAGTCCAGTCGGCCCCTAAAATTGACATGAGAGAGACGTGTTAGGTCACTAAGCTGTGATAGGGTCTAAAATATCTCGATTGGCGATTCCTCAATAAGGTTAAAGCGAGCTTCAATCCGGTTAGAGACCAACAAACCTCATTTGAACCGTGGAGACCGTGTTCCCCCCGAAGCCCCCCAGTCCCCACACGCCAGCCAGCCAGCCAGCCAGCCACGCCAGTCACCAGGTTCGTGCCGCAGTTGTGCACCAGCGCTGCCTTGACGACCATGTCATGCAAGAACGATAAGAAGCTCTACAGTACCGAATACCGACTAACCGATGTTTTATAATAATGATTATTATCATTAAACCGCAGGAAAACTCTCAATTCGAAGTAACTCACTAATATACCTTCTTATTATCGCACTACCCTTCAACTCGGATCCTCACCCACGGTGTATCTCCCATGACAGGGGAATAGCGCACCTCCGCTTGTTTTCTTTGATCGATGGGAAAGCCTCACACTTCTCGCAATACAACATGTCAAGTGTGACAGCTACCAAAATCTTACCATTGATTTCAGAGCGAAATTTCCTTGTATGTCCACCATCTAGTACTATACATACGGATACAGATATTGCATTGCTTCAGTCAGCCGCTGACTTCTAATGAAGGGCCTTGCTTGGGGTTGTGTAGCTGTCTCGTTCTTTTTCCTCGCTTTCAGAATCTATGTACGCTTTCGCATTTTTCGCCGACTTTTCAACGATGATGTCCTGATCATTCTTGCTTGGCTCATCCTCCTTGCCACAGTAATTCTATTGCTGATCGACAGATCACTCGAGCTTATCTATATAGCCTATCGGGTAGCGACCGACGAGATTGAACCGCCTGCGTGTTTTCTACAGCACCTTATGACCTGGAACCACATCTTGTTGGCAGAAAGTTGCTTGCATCTGTGCGGCTTATGGGCTGTCAAGTTTTCGTTTTTGGCGCTTTTACGCAGACTTGGCTATCATGTTAAAGGCCAGAAGGTAATTTGGTGGAGTGTTTCAATACTCACAGTCGCTGGTTTCATTATTTCTGTTAGCGTATTGTTGTCTCCTTGCGGGCCTGGTAGGCACTCAAACTGTGAGTACTTTGCTATACCTCCAGGTCACGTTGTGATGTTCGACAGCGAGGTGTGATCAAGTCTACAACAAAAGGCCGCCATTCTAGCAATGTTCTCCCTCACAGTCATAACAATGGCGCTTGCAATAATAAGGGCGGCATTAGGTCTAAGGAGATTTAGGGATGACAATACGTGGTTTTTCATCTGCACCACCATAGAACTGTCTACCAGTAAGCCTACTCAGGCCCTGTTCCCTTGCTCTGCTGATGTGCTGTCTATTTCCTTCTTCAGCAATCATGGTAGCTTGTCTCGTGTCCTAACGATCCCTCTTTACCAGCCAAACTAAGCCGAGGCCATTAAGGGCAGTCACTGTAAGAACGCTACCTTATAGTGAGACATCCAAGCAAAGACCTCCTTACACAGGAGCTACCGCCGTTAATATGCACAGAGAAGGCAGCGAAAACTCGCTAGTGAATCACCAGAGAAACGAAATCATGGAGTTGGATAGGATTCACGTGAGGAACGAGTATAGCGATCGATCCTACGGATAGGCACAAATGAACATTAGGTGTCGCATTGCCTGCATACTGGGTTCAAGTGAAGGTACAAAAGCAAACACGAGTCCAGGACCGTCCAACCAATTCAAATACATTACAGGTCACAACCACGACGAGAAACTGAGGGACAAGTTGAGACTTCATGACCAGGTTTGCATTTGAAAAGTTGGTTCGGAGAAGGTGCCAAAAAAATGACAGGGCAAACATGAAAAGTGCCAAAATACAACAAGTGCACGGCGCGGGAGAAGAGACGCGTAAGCATAAGCAACGAGTCCAACGTAATTCACAAATAACCAGATTTACGCCAAAACCCTTCGAATCCCTCACTCAACCTCCGTACGCATCGAAAATCTTCCGATACTCCTGCGCCCTGTTGTCCTCCCACCTGAGACTCGTATTGTCAACATAGAACGGCTCCTCCACGCTCGCTTCCTCTCCCTTCTCCTCTTCCCAGTCTTCCCACTCCTCTCTTCGACCATACTCCTCTTGTCCTCCATACACAGTCTCACGCCTCCCTCCTCTCTCCTCCGCCTGCCCACTATCCCAAGTCTGCCTCCATCTTTGCGTCGCTCTCTCCCTCGGACCCTCAACCTCCATCACTTCCTCCCCCTTCTCCCACCTCCTGATCATCTTCCGATCATGCAGCACATCCCACACCGCTCCCTTCCTCCACCCCTTATCCACCCTCCCCATCCGATCAACCCCCTCCCCAACAAACGCCACAATCTCCGGAATCCCCCTCCCCTTCTTTTGCCGCCCGCGCGCCAGCATCCCAACCGCCTCCCTCGCATTCTCGTCCCGCCAGAACGCCCCCAGCGTGCAAAACCCACACGGCCGGCCCGGCTGTCCGATATCTTCGGGCCGGAAAAACGGCCGCCATTTCTTTACGGCCTCGAGGAACGTTTGCGTGCAGGCGGAGGGCGTCAAGGGTGACGACAGCAACCGCCTCAGGCGCGGCCAGAGCTCCTCGCCGAGCAGATCGAGCAGGTAGTATACATATGGCGGCGAGATGGCGGCGTGAGCGGCGCAGAATGTGGTATCGGCGAATAAGCGTTTGCGGATCGCGCTGGGCAGTTTTAGCGGGAAGGGCAATTTTCGGATCAGCTGCGCTTGGAAGGGGTCGGAGGGGTTTATTGCTAATATTGCTGTTAGCCGTGGGATCTGTGAGGGGATTGGGTGGACGGAGTCTGGTTTTTTGGTGGTTGGGGTGCTGGTTTGAGATAGGAATGGGGCGGTGTGGGTTTGCTCTTGTTGTTGGGGCTCTGCTGGTTCGGGGGCGTAGGGGATGGTGTTGGTGGGGTGTTCTTGTTGTTGTTGTTGTTCGTGTTGAGGGTAGGAGGGGTAGGGGTTGGGATTTTGTTGCTGGTGGTAGGGGGAAGAGGTAGGTATGGTGGGTTTTTCTTGTTGTTGTTGGTAAGGGGAATAGGCAGGCACGGTAGGTTTTTGTTGGTACGGCCAAGAATAGGGGTCCAGTTCTTCTTGCTTGTGTTGGTCGTCCCAAGAATACACATCTCCTTTCAGCTCTGCAGGCTCTTCGCGTGCATACGAACCTGCATATTTTTGGTCGTCCCAATTACACCGTTCCTCCTCACGCCCTTCCTGTCGATATGACCCAGCATGTTGCTGGTCTTCCCAGTTACACGTCTCCCCCACCTCCTCCTCACGCTCATCGTCCTGTTGGTACGATTGCGCATAAGGATTCGGATCCTCGTACTGCGAACTCCTGCGCGAGGACCTACTGCGGTGGTACTGGAACAGCGACGGCGGATCGGTATGATAGCTCGGCGGGTCCGAAACATGCGGGTCCGGTGGAGGGCGGTAGTACGTGCTGGCGGGAACTGCAGCTGGGGCAGGGGCTTTGGCGTTCTTCTTGCTGAAGCGGCGGAAGAGGGGCATCGTGTCCTACGATGGGTGCGCGAGGCTACTACTGGTGGTTAGAGGTTGCGAGGCCTGTTTTTTTTGGGTAAGTTAGTTTTCAGTGAGAGTGGCGGGCTGAGCTGAGCTGAGCGTCAGTGTCTTGGTTTGGTTTTGGAGCAAGTCAAGTCAGCAGGCGGGCAGGCAGTCAGTCACTTTCACTTGAGCGCGAGGGAGCGATGGGGGAGGAAGAGAAGGGAAGAGAATAGGGGGGGTTGGAAGGGGGTTTTTAGAGTCGAGGGGGTTTGGAGGGTTGGGTTGGGTTGGGACAATGGGATGGTGGGATAATGGGGATTGTTTCTCTTTCTTTCTTTCTTTCTTTCTTTGTTGTTGTCGTTTGTTCTGGATAAGTGGGGACTTTTGTTCTGGGAGCGGAGGAGTGCTTTGTTCTTGCTGGAACAAGGGAATTGGATGGGAATGGGATGGGATAGTATGGTTGGGTCTGCGAGGTTGGCCATATGTACTGGGGAAGGATCATAGCTACACCTTTCTTTCCCCTTACGTAGAGAAGTCTTCTCTTCATCGTCCGGATATGCTTCAGGCAAAAAAGCATGAGAATAGATTTCGAGAGATGACAGAAAATTTAACATGTAGTATAACCTCAACTAGGAGAATCTACTATGGTTAACCAAAGACGGGAATCCCCCATTTCCCTTCTCGCAAGATTAGGTAAAGTAATAATCACAACAAACTCCTGATGAAGAAAATTGAAACATGTGTACAATGTCCACCCTTACAATCTGTCGGTGCCCATAAACAACCAGAAACGGAACCTATGTACACATTTAAACCCACCTCAACCCAGGCGCTACCGACTACTCTCCATCCCAATAATTCCCCCAGTCCTCCCATGCATGCTCCCCGCCACCCTTTCCCTCAGCCCCCGGAAACTGTCATTCTTAGAAATGGAGCTTGCGGTCCCCTTCCGCGGGCTTCTTCTTAGTAGACTCCGGGCTTCCTTTTCCTCTTGCGCTTCTTCGGCTAGCACGCTTGGACCGCCGTAGTTCTTGTCATCGAGAACTTGCTGCCGGGATGCGGCGGCTTGTAGCTCGGCTTTGCCTCGTGGAGCGTGAGGGAGTGGATTTGAGATGGAGATGGCTGATGTGCCTGACGGGTTGCGGAGCGAGTCTTGGTAAGGTTGGGGGCGTTGGGTGAGATTGTCCCTGGGGTTCGAACTTGTGATGGTGGATTTTGTGTTGTCCTTATCGACAAGTTTTTGGGCTGCAATGCGGGAGCGTTCGTAGCGGGCTGATACGTCGTCTCCGGTCCAGACTGTGCCGAGCCATCGATCCCAGAAGGTGAAGAATGGTTGCGAGAAATTGGTCTAGATATTTTGTTAGAAGTAGGTATCTTTCTGAAGCGTGGAAACTTGCCTTGATGCCCCAAGTTTGGTGGTGCACGTCGTGATATCCGGAATTGTTCGAAGTCAAGTGCTGAAGAGGATCCCATGGCAGAGCATAGCCGCAATGGTCATCGACTGTTTTGATCGTTGAGCCTGTGAAGAACCATATTCCTTGGCGAGTCCCCATTCCGGCTATCTTATATCCAATGCTCGCGCCGACCGTATCAAGTAAGAAACCCTCAAAAGGATGGTTGTAGAGCGCTCCATATGCATAAGGCATGTACAGGCGGTGGTGTCGAGAATGAAATGTCGTGTAGAGCCATTTGTTCATATGCATGAGACGATGTAGAAAGTACTGCCACGTGTCGAGCCACAGTATCGCAACACCGTATTGAAGCGCAGGGAAGAGGTACCAGTATATTATACTCGCAAACCTAAGCTCCCATCCTGTAAAGCTGGGTGCGGTTGATGTATAGCTGGTGGCACCGTTGATACTGGTGTTCAGCAACGGATACTGTCCTCCTAGTATTGCGCCTGCAACCATGGGGTACGATAGAGCCAAATTCTTCGACAATCCAACAGCATTGACACCAACCAGGGACAGCAGCCAGGGCAAAGCTCTTTCGGCGATCCGTATCCTTCTCGCCCAGACTGCAATATCGTACTCTTCTTTCCCAAATGTATCGTCCGGTTCAGTCATTCCTAGCAGTGTCCCCACCAGAATCTGCACCACTTGTTGGATTATAACATCTCGCATAACTTCCCACCTTCCCACCCTATTCCTTTTCGCGACCTCCGCGGGTGTATGTAGCCGGTACTGAGGAAAGTAATCCATTGTGTCGAACCAGTGAAAGAACATTGATAACCCCCAATATGCCGCAATCGGTAATAGTAATGTTAGAAGTTTGTCGGGTATCGGAGCGATCAGCGAAGGGAGAGGGTGGATTTCATAGGAAGGAAGAGGTGGTAAACCCCCATCGTAAGGGAATGCGTAGCTTGCCATGGCCAAAGTCTTGCAAAGTTGGTGCGCTCTCCTCTCAGTCCTATGAAGCTTTTTACAATTGTAGGATCAGGGGAAAGTAATCGCCCAAACGGCCAGTCTGCGGCTGTCGGTTGCGAGCAGCCAGGAAGGAGAAACAACTTGATTGAAATTAGATAGGATACGAAAGATCAGTATCGTGATAAAGGGAGATGAAGGATTGTATTGAATGGTACGACAATGTATTGTTCGGTTACGGTATCGTGAGATGCATTCTGTGTAGTAATCCAACTGCACGTCACAGCCCCCATTTGCCACTTCAGCCTGAGCTAACTGTAAGCGGGAACGCTTTTTGCCTCGGTCGGCTACATAGATTTCCCGCTTCCGCCTCGAACCCCACCAACAGCAAACTCTGAGAATTCCACAACCTTTCATCTCAGCGTTTGTCGCAAGTCGAAGGAAGGCACGGTAGGGCGCGTGCGATTCACCTATTATCATTTTTCTCGCAACGTTTGCTTACGATTCCTTCACTTTCTCATCATGTTGATCTATAAGGTTTGTATTCCTCCCAACTCCGCAAAGTATCAGCAATCTCAATTGCATCTTGCACTGCATGAGAACTACGCTGATACTCCAGTGCTAAAGGACATTGTTACCGGCGATGAGATCGTCTCCGATACATGGGATATGAAGGAGGTCGAGGGAGCTGTCTACGAGATCGACTGCAAGAGGGTGACTGAAGGCGCCGAGCAAATTGGTCAGTCCGTTTCCCAAGAAAGGGGCCATCAGCGACAACACGAAGCGACCGTGAAGAACATAATCATAATAACTCTTCCATTACCTTCTAGATATTGGGGCCAATCCATCCGCGGAAGAACAAGAGGAGACTCTCGACCAAGGAACAAAGCAAGTAATTGATGTGCCCAATGCCTTTCGCCTAGTCTATATGGGCAATCAAGATACGGGGGAGCGAGCTTTCAAACAAAAGGCGGATTACTTCAAGCAGCTCAAGGGTAGGTCAATTCCAATGCACCACATCGCTGGGCCACATATAAGGAACAGCATTAGTCAGTAGCTGATACCGTGAGCGCTGGTCTTTAGTATACCTAAAGAAGGTCGTCGAAAAGCTCAAGGAGGACCCGAATAATGACGCCGAATTCATCAAGGCATTTCAGTCCAGGGTCGCGGACTACTATAAAAAGGTCATCGGGCCTAATTTCGAGGATTACGAGTTTTACACTGGCCAGTCGACGGATGATGAAGGAATGTAAGAGAATCTCATGCTTGATTAATTCCGTTTTCGCTGACTTAGTGTCCGCTGACATACGTGCTGCAGGGTTGTCCTTTTGAACTACCGCGAGGATGGTGTTACGCCATATCTTACAGTTTGGAAGGATGGTTTGAAGGGTCAGAAATTTTAGACGCTGTCCACTGAGGTGCTCAGCCTCGGCTGTAGATAAGAATCATCGACAACTCAGTCTATCCATAGTACTGCGTAGGAAAGAAAAGGGATCCTTGGTCGTTCTTGAATTGCAGCATACTATATGACAGGTGCCTCTTTGGAAAGATTTGAGCATAGAGGAGGAAGGCAGCTTCGGCTGCCCCTCCACTGCTGCAACCGAGTGAAATCGTATTCATCCTGAATTTCCCTATTCGACACCTGGTCTTGGGGGAAGATTTAATTTGTCCAGTCATTCCCCAGGTACAGCTTCTAACCAAAAGCTTAGACGTCCGTAATTCGGTACTTCTGCTGATAATCCTCGAGATATTCCTCTGTAGGCCTAAATAGTACTTGAACCTTACCACGTTATCAAATCTCCATCGTTAGCAACCATCACTCGTAATCCAATAGTCTTTTCAAGCTCGATCCCACCACCTTTTCAGGCTATTCACAATAGCCCATCCTCCATCCTCCATTTCCTTACCCTACGCATACTTTTGGGGTGTGGCTTTGGCCCTTCTCCTTGGAGCGCGATCGCCAATCATGGTCCGGCTGCTCTCTTTGATGTAGCGCACGATACCTTCCACCTTTCTATCTATTAGGTTCCTACCCCTTATTCTTCAAAAGCCGGAAGGCCGCCCTGTATGAACCTTACTATTAGAGATTCCCTCCCTCTCCGTTTCACTAGACCCACTCTTCTTACCACATCTCCGGCACTTGATGTGTTGGGCGGCCCTTCCTTTCGTACGTTTTGCCCGCGCCTTCTTTTCACGATCTTTCTCTGTGCGTTTCGCCTTTACTGCTTCGAAGAATTCCCGGCCACTAAGCTCGGGGCCAGTGTAACAGAGCTCCCCACAGTCATAACATCTCGTCCTCGAGACGCCATCCATAGTGACAAGTTGTCCAAAGCTGAGCTCCTTCTTGTCAATGCCACAATGAATGCACCATCTCTCATGGCAGAGTTCCCCGCCAAGCCCACGAGTTCGCGATTTATGCTTGTCGATGAACTGTGACACAGGAAGCATACGTGCACACAGATAGCAGGGAAGGTGGTCCGGCGGGATGAGGCAGGGATAGTGAAGCTCTGCGATGGAAAGGGTCTTCTTGCGGCTCTTTTCCTGAAAGTGTCCAAGGTTCGGGAGTTCAGATTTGGGGAGGTGAAAGCGTAGACGACGGTGGGTACGTCGAAGGATGAACCGCTCCGGAAAGGGGAGAAGATGGGTGAAGATCTCTTCGTGTAACTCGAGCGGGAGTGTGATGAGGCTCGGAGCTGCGGTGCTTTCAGGTGACACAACGACGGTAGGCATGTTGTATTGTCGTCAAGTTATTAGGAGGTTGTAGGCAAGGCGCTAGCTGATGTGCGGACGTTGAGATCGAAAAAATTGGTTGATCCTTTGGGTTGGAAGACGAATTTTTGCGTGTGGCCAGATGCTATACTGATTGCAATTATGTATGCCAAGATCCCCTCTACGAAGTCGTTGCTGGAATGTTTGAGTATTGCTGAAGACCTATAGGGGCTTACAATACTTGAAGCGATGCTGCTCCAATGAGGTGTTGGCAATCTTAAATCACTGGCTATCGTGTTAGCTCGTATAAGCATGAGGTGGGCAAGATGCATTACTTATGTTCGCAAGAAGTATCGAATGAGCCGTGACACTGAACGACGAGGTAACAATCTGATATTGCGATCAGCGCTGAGCCGCAAGTACTGAACGGAGTGATGGTGCAGAAAGTGAGGGTTGTAGGAGCTTAGAAGAGGGTAGGTATAAATGATGTGTTGCCGTTAGGACAAGGTTTTAACTGAGGTTAAAGTGAATAGAAAAGTAGATTCGGCATTGTACTCTTAATCAGTGATATCGAATTAACAAGAGGGTTCGTAGCGTAGTTGAGATAACACCGACAGTCATCGATATAGCAACAGAACATAAGCAATGTTATGGTATATGTGTAATGCGGTTCCTTGACAATACCTTACTCAGTACGAGAAATATGGATTCACTGCTCGAACAGCTAAGGCTGTCTATAAAGCTAGGAGACTCACTCACAAAGAGGAAGACCACGTTACGGCGGTATGTAGTCATGACCAATAAGAAAACTAGAACTAGAGTAGAAACTCCAGACCGTAAGCAATACAGATAGAAAAGAACATGAACCAATACGAACTACCGGATGCTGAAAAGCGCCTACCAAGCCTACAGCCATTCTCAATGCTCAAGTCCATACAGAACTCGTAATCCACTTCCATCTTAGCACCCTAATCTTCCATTTACAACCGTGCTCCCTCCTCAACTCTCCCCTCCTTCCTGAGCCCCTTCGCAATACCCCTACTGATCCAATCACTGATGGCCATATTTGTGACCATAGGATTTACTCCACTTGCACTCGGGAATACACTCGCATCCGCCACGTACAGTCCCTCAGTGCCCCACACCTTACCAGTGGAATCCACAACGCTGGTCCGCTCTTTGTTTCCCATCCTACACGTTCCCATCTGATGAGCACTGCCGTATACCGTATCTGGTGCATTGGCCCCTTTTTTTCGCACTAGCTCCAACCAAGCCTGGAATTTCGCGTCATTTACCCCCTCTCCAGCGTCGGGTATGTTATTATCTCGGACAAAGGTGGGTATACCAGCCGTAGTAAAGATAATCTCTGTTGCACCAGAGACGTACAGGATCTTCGCTGCAGCCAGTACTCCCTCCAATGCATGCCTTGCATCAAAGGCACTAGGAGTATATGCCATTCTTAACCGTCCGTCCATGGGATCAGGATAGACGCGGCCGCTATCGCGATCTCGAACAAGGGAGATGTGGCCTGTCATGTGATTGGCCTTGGAGCATAGCATCTTATAATCCAGGCCACCGGTCCACCGAAGGAACGGTAGGATCCAGCCTGGTATCATGGTCATGGCTTCAATTTTAGTGCCGTGACCATGACCGTCGAGGTTTTGGAACTCGTCGCATACAGTGGTAAGTATCCCGCCTTCCCATGGACGGGTCTCTTCGGGAAAGGTGGCGGCAATGAGTGCAACTAGTCAACCAGTTTTAGTAGAAGTGGAGGAACCTAAATGAGGAGGCTGGACAAACCTGGATGTAAATGAAGGTTTCGGCCAATCTGAGGGTTGCTAAGACCACTTCGCAACAGAAGCAGAGGGCTCTGAAGAGTACCAGCAGAGACAATGACGCGTTTGGCTTTGATAATGACTCGGCGAATGATTTGATCCGTACCGTTCACGCCACCGTGACTGTCTCTTGATCTCCAAAGACCTTCCACACCTGTAGCAACTTTTTTCCCTTTTATGTTTTCAAAGGTTACCTTGTCAGCCTGGAAACCTTCGATAAACTTGGCCCCAGCCCTTTCGGCGTCAGGTAGAAAAGAAACGACAGGGCCTTGCTTCTCAGCGGCGCCACAGCCAAGCGTACAATAACCACAGTAATGTTTTTTTCCGGCCGTGTTTTGGGGTACTAGTTTGGCACTGTAGCCGAGTTTCCTGGCTCCTTCGAGAAGGACTTCATTGGTCGGGTTATGTTCGACATGAGCAGCCGAGACTCCCATACGATGGCACACACGATCCAGCGAATCTTGGAACTCGGAAGAAGTGAAGAATGGTAACCCACCGTCCGCCCATTCCTTGCGTACAAAAGCTTGGGTCTGTAACGAGGCAGACCAGTTGACGGTTCCGCCTCCGCCCCAAGCTTGACCTGCTAGGACGGCAATACTACTGTCATCTGAAAGGTCTACACCTCCATTCATGAACAAGTGGACATCAGCATCGGATTTTGACATTGGCAGATACTCTGGAGGGTAATGGTACGCCTTTTCAACGACTATGACTCGATGGCCCGATTCGACGGCAATGTTCTTCGCGCAGACGCCTCCACCACAGCCACTGCCCACAATGACTACGTCAGTTTCAATCACTGCAGGTTCTGTTCCAGGCGGGAACTGGATGAAGCTGTAGTCGAAGCCTTTACCAGGTTTTCCGTGTACCGGTATTCGAGGAAATCCAAGCACAGGGCCAAGGGCGGCGCTTGTTTTCGTCCAGGCTGCTGTCATCATGGCCTGCAGTGCTCTGGCGCTTTGATTAAGGGGCGGTAGATAGGATTTCTCCCAATTCTGCAAGATCTGTTGCCGGATCTGAACAGGCTGAAGGTGGAAAGAGGTTGTGTAGCCGGTAGTCAATAGACATCCAGCCCGGGTACTAAGACATCTTTAAGCTCGCTACTCTCATGGCATCACTCGCAGCTGCTGCTCACTCTAAGGTAGATAGGATGACTCTTATCCCCTTCAACGCGTCTTGCCTCACGTAGTGCCCCAGCTGCCGATGTAACGTCTCTTTGAAACCCGGTGTGGAGCTTGCATTTTCTTGCAAATATTTGTGAGCTGTATCAGCAGCTTCAGCTGTTGGTATTGTCGTTTTGAGCTTCGAGATTGCTGTGGTGTATTTTGAGGCCGGAATCGAAAGCTTGTTGGGCGAGGGCGTTGAGGAGACGACCACAGAGGGGATTATGGTGTCTGCAATAGCCATCAGAGTGATCCATTGCGAGGCTGTAAGGACCTCCCCCTCGGGTGGTGAAGGCAAAGGACTGTCCAATGGGGCAAGTAGGTTCAATTCGGTGCTTGTCATCCTGTATAGATCTTACGGAGCCTAAGTCAGGCTCTGGGTGTTTAATATCTGTGTATTCTTCCATCATCAAAGATGCGCGGGGGCGATGGCCATCGGTATCAGGTTCTGGACTCCTTCAGACGCAGGCCTCGGTTCTGCTCGAGTTGTATTGTCACGTGCCTTAGTGGGGTAATGGATCAACATACCTAAGATAGGTACCTTCCTTACCTTAGGGTATATCTCCCCGCATCTCCTTCTGCAGATGCTGATAGTCTGCATGCCAAAACCCCCTGTTCCGTACTGCCCTTCAAGTACCTACTCCGTACTCGGCACGAATTACTTCAAGAGAATGTCTAACTCCGATTGGACGGGTAGACCAGCAGCCTGCAGGGCTGAATGGCCGACTCAGCCTCGTTGGCGCAATAGTACGATTGAAATATATAAGAGAACTTTGCCATGTCAACGACATACTCCCTACAGTCACCGTGTTCTCAATCGTGTACACCCTGCCTGGTGGCATGCAACCAATGCTGCCAATCCGGAGGCGGTAGTATTTTCCAAACGATTGATGCGTTAATGGTTGTGTGGCGCTGTTCAGCTTCTTTAACCTGTACAGTTTTTCCTTGAAGTATAGGCGCATATTTTTTACTATATCTACATTAGTTGTTGCATGATGACGGCGGACTCCCAGCCGTCCAACGATGTTCTCACCAGTGTCTTGCGGGTTTTGGAACGTATTGAAGTCAAGTTAGAAAAGCAAGAGCAACGCGTAAAAAGTCTTGAAAAGGAGGCAAAAGATGAACCTGATTCTTTGTATTCTGTCAAGAGGTTTGATGGCAGGACCAGAGCTAGGTCGCTTTTCGAAAAGACAAGCACCGTCGATCTTTCGTTGCCTTCTACTGTCCCTTACAGTATCTGGCGACTAGGTCATCCAAAGCCACATCAGATTCTCGATGTGCCATTCATGAAGGTGATCGAAGATCTAATTGGGGATTACTGGAAGATCCCCGACGATGGCCGTTTGCCGTTGAAGTCCTTTACACTTACATTTGATAGTCCAATCGATGGGGGGGACCAACCTACATCGTACTCACGAGCAATGCGCCAAATTGAGAAGGATTCAAGGGAGTTAGGTCGATTCGACACTGCTCTCAAAATCCAACCAGGGAACGATTTTCTGGTCGTGGACCTTGACTCAAAGAATAATGCTAGGTTGTATAGAGTTGGAGATAAAGCTATCGGAAGCCAGCTTAGGGTAGAGTATGGACATTCGCACCATGCTCCATGGTCAAGGTTAATGTGATACACTTCTATTGCACGTGGTGTTCTTTCGCTGACTTAGGCTCAGATTGTACCAAGGCATGACGACTGGCGATAGTATTGATCCTCAGAAGAGGCAGCTTATCGGCGGGCTTTCAGATCCCATACCGTATTTTCAAAGAGGTGTTGCGGGCACGGGGCTATGGAGCCACATATTCTCTCATTTACAGCTTAAACAACGAAATACTACGGTAAATCCCTACTTGGACCCTGGGGCTGGCTTTCACACAACTTTCTATGACATTCGTGAGGGGAAAGACATGTTCGTGAATGAGCTGTGGAAGCATGGTCCCCTATATGACCACCCCCTCGGGTATTCTTTTAGACGATGTGCATACACAGTAAGCACAACTACAAGCAGCTAATTGGATGACTATCTTTATTGACTATCCAAAGTTGTATATTCCAGCTGCTGCAGACCCTGCCAACCCCAGCAGTGATGTTACTGGCAATATGATCGAGAATTGGACTATGTTAGTGCTTGCGCCTAATCACTTCTTCAACGAGCATAATAAATCTTTCCCAACGAAGGACCTTGCTCCTGAAAGATCGCAAAGTCTTGGACATTGCCTAGGCCGACTCACCCAGCGAGGTGCCGAGATGAATCTCATCGGTCAAGGGCTCGAGAGAATCAGCGAACGATGGGCAGATTTCCAAGTTTTCTTTGATTTTATTCTTGATAATGGGGATTCCCTAATGCAGCCCTACGAGCACGATAATTTGCTTTTTGATGACGGAGCGTTTTCAAGATCAAGAAGATACTTCTGGGCAATCAACTGCTTGTCAGAGTTTGAACTCTGCATAACAGACAATCTGATCCAATGGGAACTGTACAAGGAAGCTCGCATTCAGCCCTCACTGGACGCTGAAATCCTCCCAGAGCTTGATCAGACTCAACTAAGAAACACGGAGAGACAGTACAATATCCTGCAAAATCAACGCGAGTACTTCAGACAAAAGCTTACTTCTACAAAGGCTTTGAGAGACGCTGTAAGTCCCTACTGGCTATGCTAGAAACCATGTCTAACCGTGGGCTATAGCTGTTTACAGCGAGCGCCGTTATCGAAAGTAGAGTGTCGACAAGGTTGAGTCAGAATGTTAAGCTCCTCACTTTTGTTAGCGTATTTTTCTTGCCATTGGCTTTTTGCACGGTAAGCCTTACCCTTATACAAATACATAGCGGCTCTTAATCCAAATAAGTATTACGCACTAATGCTGCACAGTCGCTCTGGAGCATCAATGATAAGTTTTCGTCGTCGATTTTAATATATGTTGTCATAATAGTGGCTTTCTCAACTTACATTATTGTGTTCAACATGAATGGGCTTGTTCACACTTTTAGTCGCCTGTACGAAGGTAAGAAAAGAAAGGTCGTACGCGCCATGCATTCCGATCCAGATGAGACATGGAAAGAACGAGGACAGAAATTCGAAGCATTCCGCCCAAAGCATGAAAACCCCCAGCCATCAGAGTGGTATGTTTTAATTTACGCAATCTTGAAACCTTCAAGCATCCTAGGGTTTGGTCAACAAAACAGTAGCAAGGATTCTGGACTGAAGAGAGACGTACGATCTGCCGCCTCATCCACAGGTCTGTTTAGCATGGCGCATCGCGTTGGCAGACGAGGGCACAGACCTCAGGAATCCTGGCGAGAAGATGAAGGATGGGTTATTGAAAGCCGCACCGACCCTTGATCTAGTTGGGAATAATCAAGAATTCTTACATTCGACTGGATTTCCGACTGAGTGCCTTCATCTCCATTTGGAGACGTTGAGCCTCGCTGTACCTCACCTATCTGGAACACGTTTTATGGCTGAAGGAAGACGAAGGTGCAAGCTGTAGTCATGGAACAAATCACGATTGAGGCGACAGGCAATTTCCATTTCCAGTTCGGTGCGATCGACCTTTCTAAAACAGCGTTTGTCAAGCCCAAGAAGAGAGCTCGTGCAGAGCCTGTGTAGAGCTTGTACAGAGCAAACATACACGCGTTTACTGCTAAGACGGTCGGCAAAGTCCATTGCATTGTTCAGATCAAATTTACCAGCCAAGGTCAAGGGGCTTACACTGCTCAATCGAAAGGGCTGGTACATTCACTTGTCTTAATGGCTGAGGATGTTGCTTCTGTGCAGGACAGGTTTTTGCCAAGCGTGTCTTGCTGTTCCCTGCCTAGAAGTCCCCCTTTTAATGGCTACGAGCTTCCCCCATGGGTTCATGGCGCGATCATATCCTTGCCTAAACGCATTCCTATGAGCGTTTGAATATTGGGCAACAGAGAGCCTGCTTTCTCCTATCTGGGAATCTTCCGAAGAGTACCCGCTAAGTAATTCAAGATCTAGAAATTGGGATAGGAAGTTATCACCTGGCCAGCTTTGCCATTGAAAATGAGTTTCTGGCCCTTGATCTATCATAAGCCTGGCAACTTCAGACAATCAAACAGTCTTCTAAGTTCTCCTTAAAGGCTCCTCGTCAAAAAGAATGACTTCAGTCGGCGATTTCCCCTGTGCCCATGCCTCACATTTCCCTTTCCCCGTCTCCCAACGATCCTGTCCAAAAACCCTTCTCAATTCTGTTTTTCCCCAGCAGTGCCTGAACTTTTGCTGCCTGGCGTCCCACCGCTACGTCCGTTTCCAAATTGACTAACACCTGATTGGCTGGAACTGGTATTCTTGTCCTTCCACTTGAGCAAACAGCGCAGCAAGCACGGCACACCACCTGCTCCTGAAGGCCAGATGTATATAGAGATCACTTGGATCTTTCACAACTTCCCTTCCATATCACAGTCCTCGTCTTAAATTGGAACTTGATATCCACATCTAGTCCCAGATATTCAAACGACAAGTACCCGATCCTAACCAACGATGTCTTCCAACAAAATGACCAAAGATGATGCAGCCCGCATCCAATCCACCCAGGTACTAGTGCTTTGACGTTCCACTACCCCCTATACTAACAATAAACGCAGGACAAGGGCAGCAAAGACATGTCGTCGAGCGGCTTCGCAGCCCGTGCTCAGTCCGCAGGGGTAAGCAATCCTGCAACATTCCTAATCAGCTCACCGGCAACCACGCTAGGCTCGTTGGCTGCTGGTGGAACACACCCTACAACTTCTTGTCACAGTGCCTAGAAGACTGCGCTTGGCACAGACAAGTGACCGCTGCTGGTAACCGCCTGTTGGACGAATGGTGCGCCTTCAATCCCGAACACAGCGTCCCAGCTTTCCAGATGCACATACTGGTCCCGCAATACCAGTATGGATAGGAATTATAGCTTCCTCTATCACTACATTCTCGAATCTAGACAACAAGAGTCGTCTTTTCTTGATCACAACATCAGCAAAATTTTTATACATGTTCAACTGTAACGATTTCCATCACAGCTGGGCTTCAAGAAAACGCATTCGAAATCTGTTCAAGGTTACTGATAGGTAGCTATGCTGTGGCATGTTCACCTGACATTCCTAAATTAAGTGGAAGCGGCAGTATCCGTACAAGCAGGCCTTTCTGGGACAGAGAGAATTCGAGCAGAGCTGCCAAGAATGTGAGCATGTGTTAATTCTACTACTTGCCCATAGTTCAACAAACTACGTTGACGTTGCGTTGAAGAGACATTGGCACGATGTTATATTGCTGCGTCAAGTTGCAAGATGTTCCGCAATCACAAGTCTACAGGGTACACAGCTGTGCGCTCATTGGTTGTATTTGACAAGCGCCATATGTTGTGTAACCCCAACAGTCACGACTTTCAACCAATGCCGGCCTTGCTTTCTGTCAGGATTTACCGCATTGATTGGCTTGATCGTAAAATGCTGCTGCATGTGCCAGGTATGGCTGCGCAGCACCAACGAGGCGGCTGCTCGGGCAAACAGCCTTTCCTCGATTCGATCCCTTTCCTTTCCCATAGCCACCTTTTCCAGCTAGCAACTACTGTTCTACTCTCTAAAAACTCCATTACCTAGCATGTCTGCGTTCTCGTGCTGGTTATCATCTATTGTACATGGATCCGCTGAGCACTGCTGCAAGCGGGATCGCTGTCATTTCCTTGACCATCCAACTCGCAGGTTCTGTGCGGGAAATTCACCGCTTTCTACGCAGCATCAATGAAGCTCCAAACGAACTAAAGCGGCTTGTTGATCTTCTTGAGCAGCTGGACTGCATCCTCGATGGAATTCGAGCTCTACAACCAAAGCAGAAGGACCAAGACGGCATACCCAATATGCATGCTGCTGTCATAAGAGCCTTACAAGATTGCCAGAGCAAATTGGAGCTTCTGGCAAGCTTTGTTGATAAAGCCAAGAACCGTTTGAACATATCTGGCAAGGTCTCGAAGACATGGGCTTCATTGAAGCTTATGCTGAAGAAAAAAGATTTGGATGAATTCGAAAGTCGACTGGAACAAGCCATGATCGGTTTACAGACGGCTATGATGATGAACATAGCGCACGTGCAGTATAAAGGCCTTTGACTGCTCAAGGGATTCCAGTAACACTGACCCTAGACAGAGTAAACCATACGCAAACCACCTCGACCCTTGTCAGCGAGATCTCCTTGCTCAGGTCTAGTCTCGTACCAGCTAGTCCAGTAACAGAGCTTTCAGATAGACCTAGAAAATCGTCCGTGGAAGTCGGGGTCAACACAATCAAACCATCAAACATCAATCCAGCAATGAACTTAAGACAACGTCAAGTTGTTATAAGTTCCTCGCACGCGACGCTTCTCGGGACTTTTGTTTATCGAACTATATACACGTATCGCAACTTGACACGCAAGACTTCTGCCGTATTAAAGTCAAAGCCTGTCGGTCATGAAACGGTTGTCACATTCATACCTTCGTTCTTTAGCCGCTGCGTAGAAATGCGCCTTGGTAATAATTACGGGAAGGTGTCGAGCACATTGACCAGCTACCAAGTGGTCAAGGCTGACGATTCGTTGTTCGAGGGTGTATGGAATGGATCCCCAATATTTCGAGCTTGTCAACTAGGTGATATAGAAGCTCTGAGGTCGGCGTTTAGTTATCAGGGTGTGTCGCCGTTTGTCGTGGACGAGAACGGTGATAGCCTGCTTCATGTAAAACCTTACGCGTGTTCGTCAACGCCTTGAAACGCAAACTCACTGCTGTTAGGAAGCTGCGAGGTCCAGACAAGCAGATGTCTGCAGATTCCTGATTCAGCAAGGCCTAGACCCAAACTCTGGAGACTGGGAGGGCAGGTGTGTAAAAGCTTTGACGTTGTCTCTACGTAGTCTTACTGATTACTGTGCAAATAATATAGGGTAGCATTGACGGGGATGATGTATACAACCGAAAATGAAGAATTGCCAGCACTAATGGAAACGCTTGAGACTATGGTGTCTTACGGCCAGACCGATCTGGTGACGATGAGCTACTTTGATTATATTGGATGGCTCCAGTATTCTCCTCCCCAGGTCTTCGAATACCTTCTGAATCAGGAACTAGTCGAAAGTTGTATCAAGAACTTAGAGAACCGGGAACGTCTCTTTCTACTTGGTAAGCTCTTAGAGAAGTTTGGGGCCACGCAGAGCGAGGACTGGAAGCGTTTGATCAAGAGGTTCGTAAGGATGGGTGTCAATTATTATGACTACTCTTACCATACTCGCTCTCTCATCGATCATTGCTTTCTTCGTTGTAGAGACCCGATCGAGTCGCGTGTTGTGGGAGATGAATGGCTAGAAATTCTTTCCAGCACAGGTGTGGACGTTCACGACTATCTGCAGATGGAGATGCGGCGGCATCCTATGAAACCGCCACGCATTCGTCATCAGTTTCCTTATGTGGACGATAGACGCCGATTAATATTTTCTCTGGAGGGAACGCCGACCGTCTACTGGGAATGGTGGATAGACCCCAGAGAACCCGGATCGTTGGTCTGTAGCGAGTTTATATATCTCTGCCGAAACGATGGCGATTCCTTGTCCTATACCCCTAACAATGGGCCTTTCATTCGCCCTTACTGGAAATCTTGCGAAATCTGTGTAAGTAATGATAGGGAGGCATCTTTTCTGAAGGATGGGAGAAATAACATAGAGCGCGCAAAGATTGTAAAGCAAGTAGAAGCCCGTTTTGAGCGCCGTATGCAAAAAAGAGCTATCAAGCAACGTAAGGCCATGGGCTTAGAGTCCCGCAGGGAAACGTACAGGGGACCAAGAGTGCCAGGAGCCTGGATAGAATAAGCAGCCTGTCCGGGACCTTACGAATATACCGACAATCATGTTTTTCTTCCACCAGTTTCTCTTACAACGACCGTACGATTTGGACACAAGGAGTTTATGGTAGGGGCATTTGGATGATATTATTGAGCAATAGAACGGGAGCGTATACCGAGCGAGCATAATGCTACGAGGGAAGATGGGCTACATTGCAGGCATTGATGGTCAGGTTTTCCAAAGGACTTGTATTTCTGTGGACAAATGTAAATTGACAGCTCAACAGCAAGATGGTGATGGTTCACTTGTTATTCTTATCTATGCTCAGTCTCGACGTTATAAACTGCTCAAGATGCGGTAATAGAAGGCAGAAACGTGAAGCTTGCACATTAATGGGCTATGGTCTTTAAGCAGTGATAATACGTCAGAAGGAAATCTCTTTCCAAGACTTGTCAGCATAGTAGATTTTGTCCAGTATCAGGCGAAACACATTTTCTCCAAGACTCGGTTCCGCTTTTAAGTACAACGAATTCCATGTTACACAACGACCTCCAGATATTCTCCCAACACAACGGCTACAACGTCGACACTTCGAGTATAGTTCGACCTCAAATCCGAACCTGGTACACGAAATCTCTTGCACATCATGAAAGGACTGAAATTTTCATTTTACGGCCCACAACTTTTGGGGTAAAGCCCATGCCCGGATGAACCAGGGGATGCAAAAGGCTGGTGAACGATAACACATCGTCAGACACGCGAGATCGACTGCCAGTCTAGTGGCAGTTTGGAGTTGGAAGTTAAGGTTCATCAGTGGAATGCGTCTCTTTTGTCTAATTCTTCCAGTCTCAATTTTCGAGCTTTGCAATTGAATTCGAGTTAAAGATTATGCTACATTCTAGAATAATGAGTAGACCATTTGTCTATTTGGATACCTATGCGAAGACCGATTGTTGTTCACCGGTCTTTTCACCCCTTGAAGACAGGCTAGCAATCACGTTGAATGGCTTTCTAAGTACTCTATATTACACCTCAAATCTTATTGTCGCTTGCCTATCTTAATCGTATAAAGGAAGTAGAAATCTACTTGTGAATAGCCGTTGCGGCAGGACTTTAATCGTTTGGAAATACTTGTTTGGTATGCTAACATCCCTGAGCTAGCTCAATAGCCACTACATCTAATTCTAGGGACCGAATAGCTTGGAGTTATGCTGGTTTTGTACGGAATCATGGAAACTCTGGCTCATTCACGGATTCTCATCGTGGATTGACTTGTTTTTGTCTTAGCATCGCTTACATTCGATCCGCGGTTGTTTTTAAACTGGCTATTTAAAATCCTTCGCCTTATCATTTCAAGGGTACAATCCATCCACGCCCCAAAACCAGCTTACATTCACTCGCAAGATCTTCCAATTGAGGAGCTCACAAGTACATTATGACTGAATTTCCAACCTTCGAAGAAGCCGATCTCGGGCTCTGGTCAACTATTCTCTTCAATACCAGCGAGCTTGTACATCATCAGAAACCAAGATCAGACAAAATGAATCTTGGGCTCTTCGCCACATTCCCCTTCGAGATCCGAGAACAAATATGGCAATACTTCATGCCCGAGCATAACCTTGTCCACCGTGGCGCCCCGGAGAAGACATACTTTCGTACAGCCGTTTCACTTTCAGAGAATGAACGAGCTATCATCCGCACTTCTCGACAGATCCACGCTGAGATCTCGAAGATGCTGGATAAACGTCGAACACTCCAAGTTCGCATATATTCATACTTTGGCCGGAAATATAGCAACGAAAAAGATACATGCCAGTGGGCAGTGGAGTGCAAAAACAACAGACATTGCTATGATTTCAGCCCTGATTTCTTCGCTAGATTTGTAAGGATGAGAATAGATGTGTGGGCTGATTATGAGCGGTATTGGACGCACGATGAAAGGCTAAGAGATTGTAGTATTGATCTTGCTTCAGTATTGGCAAAGTCCGAAAAACTGCCAAAGCTCGAGGTTGTCATACGGCATTATGAACTGGTTCATTGGAACCACAAAGATCTGACCCAGCCGAATCATGTGGTAAGCTCGGACGACGATATCAGGGCTATGCTCGGACCCATACTCTCGCTAGAGAGACTTCGGGATGCGGTCGAGGTTCGGTCTGTTTTGGCCGTCAAGCACACGAAAATATCTCATCCGGCTACTGTTCAATTTCGACGCTTGGGTATTGCCTTGAGAACAAGGTTGGCTAGCGAGCGTAAGAAGTGTCGCAAGGTTGTGGGCGGCTTTGTCGGAACTCGAGTTCAAGCTGGGAATGAGGAGGATACCGTGGGCGCCCCGGTACTTGAATATGCAAATACGCTCAAGACTTTAGGATCGAGTAGTGGGAAACCGGATGTGGCTGAATAGAACAGATAAATACAGACAGTAGAAGAGAATCAAGGAGTCGGACGCCTTTTTGAACCCGTACGAAAAAGAAAGTCCGTTGGTAGAGAACTCGTATAGATACACTCATTAAATCAATTGAGGAAGGTACGATAGAGCTACTCCAAACAACCCACGAAAAGAATCGAACCAAAGGTCGACGAAACTCCAAATACGAGCATCCTCGTTCTCAAGCCTTCAACTTCCTAGCACGTATAAACCCTGAGCCTTGATGAAAAGTCGTGACATCCCAAGACCTCAGGAGCTCTAAGCACACAAACAGCGCCTATTCAGCAAGGGAGACCATCAAAGCAACAGTCAAGATGCACTGTCATTTCTCGGAACAAAACAACAGTGTAGATAGATAAAAATCCCAGAGCGGAGCCCTTTCCGCTCCGCACCCCGTTGAACACTAGCGCATCGCGGAAACGCCCCCGGCCTGCCCAAAGCTTCTTTAGCAGCTTAGCTGTTCCCTTCAACTAGGGCACGAATATGTTTAAAACATGTTTTTTGACTACCTTCTTTAGGCTAGCTCAAAGCGTGTTTTAAACACGCTTCTTGAAGGAGGTTTAAAACACAGGGGTGGTTTATATTTATAGTAGCAAATTAATGGGGGGTTAATTAGCCTGCAGGTTGACCCCTTCACCATTCACCATGTAAAGGAAGCTTCAAAAGCACCTGGCGTCGATGATGCTATTCAAATACTCGTTGAGGGTATCATTGCTCGAAGGATTTAGCCTGGTCATAGCAATTTCCTTCTGCAATAGTCTATCCTTCATTTCACCCTGTGTATAGCGAAGTTTCTTCTTCAGCTCACGCACGGGTTCAGATGACTCTGCTGACGAGAAGCTTCTTTGGCCATCTGCCGGTGACTGTGTAGGCATTGCACTGTATTTCGTCTTCCTTGTACGATTACCTGCTGAAAGTTGTTAGCAACAGTCTGATTGGCTGGTCTACCACCTCGTTGCGGCGGCATTGAGCTATGGGAGATGTCAAAATGCCTGAAGCAGCTGGAGCCAGGTGACAGCGAGGTTGCGACAGCAAGGTAGTCCTCCAATCAATGGCCCTTGTATGCTTACATAATTAAAAGCGTTGTTTAAAACAGTAAAAAGCCGCTAGGAGGTTTTAAACACGCTTTTTGTAGAAAAAGCGGTTTTATTCGTGCCCTACCTTCAACGCACAGAACATGCCGGACTAACATCCACCCCAGCAGCTGCTGGCCCCTGCTTCAGCTTGCTTCTCAAATCCCCAGCAAATCCACCATGTACCACCTAGCCAAATCCCTCTACCTCTACGCTACCTCCAAAGAAGGTAACTTCCCCTCCCCTCCCCTCCCCCATCCCCTCCACGCGTTCAACCATTCTAACTCTTCTTCGCTCCCCAGAGTACTCCATCCTCCTCCTCGGCCTCGACAACGCCGGCAAAACCACCCTCCTCTCCACCATCAAATCCCTCTACCTCCCCTCCGCCCCCCCCACCGCCCAAAAAACCGTCCCCACCGTCGGCCAGAATGTCTCAACGATTAGCCTGCCGGACATGTATCTCAAGATCTGGGATGTAGGCGGGCAGCACGCGCTCAGGAAGCTGTGGACGAGCTACTATAGCAGCTGTCATGCTATTGTTTTTGTGGTTGATAGTACTGATATCGGGGATGATGGGGAACCGGACGATTTGGGCTCTCGCAACGACCCGGACGATGAAGGCACCTCGGTGAGCGAGAACGGAGACATGGGATCAACGAGGCAGCTAGGCCGTTTAGAAGAATGCCGCCTGGTGCTCGAATCCGTCCTCGCCTCCCACGACACCACCGGCATCCCGATCCTCATCCTCGCCAACAAACAGGACCGCGAGGACTGCGTGGAAACGGTCCGTATTAAGGAAGGGCTGGTGCGGAAGGTGTTTGAAGGGGAGAAGGGAGGGGGCGTGAGGGATAGTCGGGTGTTGCCAGTGAGTGCACTCAGGGGGGACGGCGTGAGGGAGGCGGTAGAGTGGGTGCGGAGTCGGGTGAAGTGGAATCGGGAGGGAAGAGCGCCGGTGATGCGGTGATGGTGGGGAAGGGGTGGATGATGCGAGATCTGGAGGCGTTTTAGAGGGACGTGGGGTGGTTAGGGAATGGTTTTTGCGGTTTGGTGGGCGGGAAGGGGATGTTTCACGTCCTATATACTTAAGAGGTTGGAACTCCCCGTCGAGAGACGCGGAGAAGAACCACCAAGGCCAAAAAGGAGCTGAACAGCTTGGGTCGCGAAACCCAGAAGCAAGCAACTAGCGCCACGCACCCAGCATTGGATACCCTCTTTGTACATGATCTATAACGAGACGCCCACGGCAAGTGTTGTCACCTTTTCGGGAATATACATACGTCCCACACATGATTCATGAGGAGAAGAAACTAGACATAGCTACATACAAGAAGAAGAAGAGAAATCCAGGGACATTCAAGTGCTGCGAGTTTTTAAGAGAATCCGATCATCGGAACCGAAGACTCGAACAAACACAAGCTACGTAAACAGCAGCCAGCTATATAGACAATCGATACTACATCGAAAGCTCATCATTGTTTTTTACAACATCTAATTCAACTCTATCAGACGAGCAACGACCCTCACGCCCTCCTCCCCCCTCTCAACCCTAGTAACAGATTGAAACACCAAGTCCCAACGCCTCATCATTCACGTCACAGGAACCCTTACTACGCACGCATCACGAACCTTTCTACCTGCATTTAAAAGCCTTCTGCTCATGGCTATTGAAGTTCGTTTTGATGAGTTCAAAAAAAAAGGTACTGGCATGAGAATATTTCCTCGACTTCCGTTTATGATGGTATAATAATAATAATAAATTCATACACCCTTGTGACATCGGTTAGGCCGACCCATGGGGAACTCTATGCTATTTGTATCGAGTGGACAAAACCCTCTGGGGTAGAAAACCACTCGCAGTCTATACAGCTGCTTCACGCAGCCGAAACAGTGAGTTTTGAGACTATGTATCAAATTTGTTCGCGTTGATCGCACGTTAGAGAACGAGTGTCCTAGCCACTCTAAATTGCTTCAAGAGCTTCGTTTTCATCATCATCTTCGCTACTGCTCTGAAATTCTTCGTGATGACGACGATTATTCGATAGTTCGAAAAGTCAGCATCTTGTAGCATTCTTGATCGCAGGTGCGATCAGTTCGAGCAGTGCATGAGTACATGCTTCGTCGTCTGATGACTTCATTCGCAGTCACATCGCGAGCTATTCGTGCCTGAAACGTTTCTAGAGTGCAGATAAGCATTCAGATCTATGCGTTCGATTCTGATGTGCATTGCGAGAGTGCTTTCTGCTTTCTGAAGATCATCACGCATCTTTATCATCTTATTGCTCAGATGCGATCTTTGTGCTGAAATTGCGTTGACGTCTGCGACGCGTTCTCTGTACTTTTTTCATCGTTGATTTCATTGATCTTTGTGATACTGCATTATTGCGATGCTATCGCTTGTTGAAATCATTGTGAAGAAGAAGATGCATCGTCTGCGTCTCGACTGTATCTTTGCATCTTCTTGAATGAAGACATTCAGAAGTACTATTTTCTTGATGACGAGTAAGCGAGAAATAACGCGATTAACTTTCGTCAAACGAGCGCGTATTAGTTCGCATGCTTGTCTGATCTCTTGCATTCGATCGTTGATTCAACTGTGTAGCGTGATCTTGTCTTGTAGCATGTTCAAATGAACATGTAGCGTGTCACGATCCTAGCCTTGCCAGGCTCAGCCTTCTAGCCTTACCAGGCCTATCCTCGCTCCGTCACCTTGACTAGTCCCTATTGGGCCTAGCGTCGGCTGAGGAACACACATATGTAGCCAGCTT
>JAABUI010000192.1_pt1 | contig 81139 bp, 82 predicted proteins | sample 5559111 | NCBI WGS metagenome assembly JAABUI01 (sample SAMN10711870, study PRJNA513365) | rock metagenome | isolation source: Antarctica rocks | place: Antarctica: Victoria Land, Buttleship Promontory | reverse complement strand
AATACTAACTAGATAATAAAGAGTTAATAGAGGTTTAAAAATTAAACTATAGGAAGACCCCGCGTGGCGGGCGCTAGGCTACAACTATCTTAGTCTAAGGTAATCCGACGTTTCTCCGCCCGGACCGAAAGCACTCCGAGTTTTAGCGTAAGGTATGCCGACCTGTTCGGTCAAAGAAGCTCACCCTAATGATCGGACACCAAATGATCTGACAGTATTCCGAGTGTGTTGGCCAAGTCTCAGGAAATCCTGCTACATTCATGTGACAATTAACATTAACCTTCTTTTTTCAGTTCGGAATACGGAGCGGTGACCTAGAAATTGTCCAGATGCTTTTAGAACATGGCGCCGATCCAAATCTTGCATTCGGGAAATACGACACGTGCGTTTCATTGCCAACTAGGAAACATGATTGAATCTAATGAGTTCTCAGGAGCCCGTTGAATAACGCTTTCTTCATTGGTAACGTCTCCATCATCCGTCTTCTCTTGAATGCCGGTGCCGAGGTCGACTATCAGAACTCTAGGACCTGGACGTCTCTCTCATTCCTTTGGGATCCGATCCGACCCGTACACACAAGCACAAGCGAGATCCTCGAAATCTGCGTAGAGCAAGGCTTCTCCGCCTGGAACGATCCTGATATACGGGGCTGGAGTGCCGTCCATCGCGCCGCTGCCTATGGATGATATGACGATATTCGGAACCTAGAGTACAAAGGCGCGAACCTGCAAACTTATACGACAGATCACTTATGGGGTCCAATAACTTGTGCTGTGTGGAACAGTAACATCTCTACCTTCAACGCTTTGACAGAAATATTACCAATCGAGGAGGTTCTGGCTACAAGAGATACTAGAGGATGGACGTTATTGCATTTTGCTGCGCAGAACGGATGCGAGCATATCTTGAGAACATTATGGCGCGGAATCGATCATCAAGCGCTGACCATAGGAACAAGGGCCTGGGTAACGGAAGGTTTGGAGATGAAAAATCTGACTGCGGAGATGATTGCGCGAGAATATGGCCACGGAGAATTATGGACTAAGGTCATCGGAGGTATTGATTGACATGAAAATGAACGGCGCTTAAAAATACTCGATTTTCCTGATCTGCTACTAACGACTTCCCTCCATCAAATACTAAAGCTGTTGACTTCCACTTTCTATAACAGGCCAAAAAGACAATTGGCTCAACATTACACTGCCATGCAATCTTTGCTACCTGATCTGTGCGCTGACCAGTCTCTACACAGTTCAGAGCTTGATCCCAGAAACGCTCAAACTTACCCTCCACCGGCTGCACCACACTTGCCGCTGCAGTTTGAGGCCCCACAGTATGGGCACTGACCACACATCAAAAGACTGTTCTCGTCAACGGCAGAGAGTTGAGCGTCGTTGAATGCGCTCTCGTTTGCCTCCCGATGCAAACGAGTAGTGGAAGCGCCGACAGCGAGTTGGACGATAGCATGAACTGTCGTATCGCTAGGGAGAGGCATCACAATTCTCTGGACTCCGGGTAGAGGCTGCAAGAAATATGGCTCCTGTCGCGACTGGCCTGGCTGCTGGACCTGGTATCCATACAGTCCCTGCTCCTCAAAAATCGCAAAGTCCGTCATATTTGCTGACTCTCCTGTATCTAGGTTTGCGGATTGTAGAGTTGCCTCGATTGACCAAGCAGCGATGAACTTGTCCCCTGTAGGTCACTCTGATCTCGATCTTTCTTTCCCTTTTTCCAATGTTGGCATACAGAACGGTGTGGTTGGAAATATCTTAGAACACGAGAACATCAGCACAGCATACACAAAGCCTCCTGTCTATCGCTTACAATGTTATTTGCTTGTCTCCGGTGCAGTGCCTCGTCGTGTCGATTAAAAGTCCATGAAAATCAGGCCGTCACCACCCCGCTAGAACCTTGCTATCGTATCCCTCCAGAAGATGTATGTAAGATGCATGTATAGAACTAATGTCGGAGACCTTATAACAAAGAAGCGCCTCGTGCGACATGATTCTGGAATCTGAACAGATTATGAACAAAATCTGGTCAAAAGTTCTCAAGACACAGAATTGGATCAAAAATCTTCGTCCTCCAGATTTAGGTAGGAAAAGGCAAAATTTGGACTGATTTCGGAACGCGCATCTTTGACTCTGGTGATAATTTATATGAAATCTGCCCGTTGTGTCGGTAAAGGTAAGAAACCTTGAGCGGAGAACTTGCTAGGAAGGTCAAAACCTGAATACTGATTTGCCCCTATGAGCGATCATAGCACGACGACAATCCAACACGACCCCATCTTATTGGAGAAGTTGACGAACACTATCCAGTCTATAATACAACAGTCTCATCCTGTTTTAATTCCGATGGTGAGTCCTCTGACTTGGACACAAGACTCACTCGTACCGAGCCCATCTCAAATATCACAAAGACCTACGTGTCTCTTCGTTTCCAGTACACAGCTACGACAACGGTAGGGTATCCTGGGGTCCCGGAGAAGACATAGCGCTGCAGCGGTAGGCCGGAATGATAGGAGGAAATTGGAATGGAAAGTACGCATGCAATATCATTATCAGTTCGTAGCCGTACTCCTATTCGTATTGCTCCGATCGAGTATTGGATGATATACACACATTTGGGGACTTTCATAGCTTACACTAGTTGCGACTTCCCGGCACTCTTTTCCCTTGAAGCGCCCTTGGAAGAAGAGCCAGCGTCAGCTACGTTCTCTCACCTGTGTGATAGCTCAGGTAGACTTGCCTTCCAACAACTGCTGATCATCCAAACATTGGTCAGCCTTATCAATTTTCTAAGATCCAAAGGCCTTATTAGTAGCAGTGGTAGGCATAAGATGCCATAGTATGCATGGCGGCAGCAGAATTAGTTCAGAAGCAGGCTCAATAGCTGCGAGCGAGGGCAGAAAAGCTGCCTATATGATTTGTCCCCGACCATGCAGATAGCCGGACCTATTTGTTTCGTGTGCAGCCGTCATTGTTTCGTGTGTACGCCGATTTGGCCTGGCAGCCTTGGGTAAGACATTTATGCAAGACGCATCAACGATCAGGGAAAGGCAGACGCCCTCGAATGTAAGCCAACGGCGTCGCAAGCCATTGTTACACCATAGCTACGTCATTCTTTACTTCAAAACGACGCATCTAAGAAGATATTCAAGAGATCAACGGTGAATGTCATGCGCTATCATGCATGGCTGTGGCTGGGGGCCTCGAGGGGGTCCCAGTGATGCATTGCCAAGAATTGGGGTCAAAAACTTCCACACAGCCACCATTACCCTTGTAGCAGGGGCATTCATCCGCATATGAAACCTCTGGCGATTCTTGCGTTCTGGTAGCAGCCGAATCAAACATCGGTTTTCCGATAGGACGAGGGGACCGACCCCTACAAGTCAGGATTATACACAGCCTGCTTCTCCCCTTATTTTCCATCTCATGGCGCGTCTCACGTTTTGTAATAGCCACGACGCCCTCAAATTGTGAGCGCAGACGATCACATGATGCATTGATGCTTCATATACAGTTTGATACAATGCCATCCCACTACCAACTTCTTTCGAATAGTGAAATAGCGGGATAGATGCAGCTGAGTCTGCCCACGTCATACCATATTTATTGAAGGCTAATGCTCGACAAGGAGAGGAGGCTGGGTAAGATTGTTCCAATGGCGGGACTCCTAGGAATGATGGTCGTGAACCATACTTGTGTAAAAGCTCTTTCTACGTCAGTCTACTCAAACCTCGGTCAACACAATGTCAACAGTCTGCAGAATTACTATATCACAGCACGGGCAGATTCATAATTGCGGCGTTGTCCAGCTTCAGAATTCTTCCTCCAATGATTTCTGATCCTGCGAGTCTAAGCGATAATGTTTATCGAATCGACTTCGCTCCACACCTGCTTGAACAGACTTTCGTGAATCTGGGGTACCCAAAGCATATTTGACAAAAGAGTCTCGACGTCCTTCCAGGTACAGAATTTACTGCTGAATGTCCTCGTCTTAGCCAAGCAGTCAACGAACCATTTTCTCTGGGAGCTGCAGGCCGGAACTGCAATACTGCCCATGAAACAAAGCCATATGGTCAGGGGTATGACTGCAGGCTTTAGACAGAATTCAGCAAGCGAATTTAACAGCTTCTGAACCAGAGTTGTGGAGCGTTTTGACAAGGTGTTCATAGAACGTGTCATAGATTTAGAGTAGATTAGAGCTCCAAGTCGGCATGCTTCGTTCAGTAAGCTCTCTTCTGTATTCCGCCACAGAAGTAACTTCTGTTGCAATTCAATGAAATCGTTGTCAAGGGTGCAAGAATTGAGCGGGCCGTCGTAGTTGTTCAGAACCCGGTCTATGGCTTTGTTCAAGCGAAGCAAGCGAGAGAACTCACACCTAAGCTCCCTACACACACTGCACTGAATCAATATGCTCTGTAAAGTATCCACCAAAGGGCCAGGTTCAGAAACCGTCAAAGTTGAAGAAGTCGAGGCCATGGATCGCGGGAGGGGTTCCAGATACGGTACGACGACAGAGTCTGCAGCGCCTGCGAGGTCTGCCCGGGTTATCTTTTTCTGCAGCGATCTATCTAGGCTGCCAATTCCACCACGGAGTCTGACCATTTCCTTGATGCCTGACATATGGATTTGCCATTGATCATAATATCCCAGACTAACCTGTTGCGTCTGTTAGGAATCTTGAGCCAAACGCCTACTACCAGCGGCTTATGAACGTACTTCGACCATAGCCAGGCAACTGACGATTGCAATAGTGGTGTCAGAAAATGTCTCTGCTTCTTGGATTATTCTGTTGAGGTGGTATAATACAGGTTGAAGGAGGATATCCGGCTCAAATTCCGTACGTCCGTCTTCATAAGCAAGATGCGAGGCCGAGGAAAAAAGAACGGCTTTAAACAGCATCTCGTCTTTGAGGGCCAGAGGAAACCACTCGGATCTGACTGGATTGTAGGCAAGACGAGCTTCAAAAGGGTACCACGACAGCGCAATCACTTGTAGATCTGTCCGAAAGTCAGCAGCCGCAGGGCGGGACCTAGAAGACACTTGATAAATGTTTATAAACGCACAATAATCGAGTAGGCTGTGGACGTTAGGTGTCATAGTAGATATCATGCTGCCATGGCCATAAAATGCTCTGGTCGAGCCAACACATACCGACCTCGGTATCGACGACGGTACCGCACTGTCTATCGCTTTTCTTCGAGCATTGTCAAGCTTACTTTGAGCTTGAGTAGTGGCAACGGTTTCATCACTGCCTATGGTAGCATCTCGTATTTGAGTTGCTCGGTTCGATCTCTTCTTGACGTGACTCTTGACTAGCTTCCGAAGGTCTGGACGTTTCAGTTGATGGGGTTCGACGATATTGACGAACTGGAAAGAAACGCCGGTACTGAGCTCGAATGGGTCTTGGGACTGCCCCATAAGTAATGCATCAGCGCCGTCGATTAGACCACAGCTCTTCCGCTCAACTGCTTGCTCTCTCTTATAGTGCCAATCACACATTGGCAATTTTATTTAACGGGTACCACTCTCTCGTACCTTGTAAGTGCTATCTGAGCGGCTTTCTTGGCCATAAAGTAGATCTGTGCCTTTGGATGGGCGATCTTTCGGCTTTTGGGTGCGCCATCCCCGATCGACCAGAAAAATTGGAACGCGCGGTAGGAGGACGTCCTGTTGATGGCTCATAAAGAATGCAACGGAGACGATATTTGTATATCGAGGTAGCTGAGCTACGGTCGCTGGGGAGGTTTGAGATCTAGACCGCTGAGGGTGCGAGGCTTAGGCCGGTTTCGGATGTTAGAACAACTACCTACTTTGGTCTAGGGCGTCAGATTCCTCTTCTACATAAACCCATCAATATTCAAGACACGGTCTTACTTTCAGCTACAAAGGTGTAAAGAACCAAGGGGACTACATCTTTGTTTGTAACGCTCTTCAGGTTGGAGTGCTCGATGGACACCCATGCAAGAGCTCTTTGACAGACATTCTACCCATACCGGTTAGCCCTAGAGTGGCCCTAAGTACGGATGTATGAGGCTAGTATCTTGGCGTCGACCCAGACCTTCAAGCTTGTCAATCCAAAGCTAGACTACAGTCCGCGCTCGATAGAGCTTCTATTCTTTCGCAATCACGCAACCTCATGACTTCCACAGGGGAAGCTCATGTCGGCGCAGCCAAGCAACGTGAGTAGCTTGCTCCTCAAGCCTAGTAAATGCACGATTTGCCCAAACGCTACCAGAACATGGAAGATCTGATGGCTCGAACCCTACAATTCGCCAATCAGCACAAGCATGAGGGCAGAAACGGAGCCACATATTTGCCAACATGAAAGCCTTACCTACCCAAAGATCAAATTTGCCTGGCCAAAGCTTCTCGGGCCATCGAGTTACGTAACAGGCTGTGCCAACGACATACGACCCACAAGTCACGATAATGTTTACCAATGGAAAGCGTTCCAAGCCATGACATCCTTCTGCGAGAGCTACGTGAACGATTGGCGCGATTCCGCTTACCGCCAAAGCTGTGAATACGACGGCTCTATGAAAATACCATTGTCAGCCTACCAGCTTGGTCTCAATCTGCAAATCAATTGGGCATGGCTTGGAACAAGAGACATACCTCCATCTTGTCGCATTTGGCCCGTCGGCTTTCGAGTCTAAAACCGTCCAAAACACCCCCACGGCGCACAAGACCGTCAGAACCATGTACAGCATCTGCAACCTGGCTTGACCGTATAGACCGAAGTAGGTTGCAGAAGCGCAGGTGGTTGAAATGGTCAACACAATACCCAGGTAGTCGAGCTTCAGGAACCGGAGTGCGACACCTTGGGAGTGAGCGCTTAGGCTGTGGAAAAGGGCCTGCAAATTCGGAGATCAGCCGTAGGGAAAGGGGCAGCGAGTCCGCAAAATAGCTGGAGGTTCACCAACCGAGAGATACAAGCAGAGTGTCGTGCCACAGATATACATGTGTATGATTGCAATATCAGCCCATGGGATGTTAGCATTGTCATTGAAGACGGGATAGCCCGACAGTGGGAGCAGCAATAGAAATAAGCAGGCGGGCAATAGGTGCGACCAAATGTTGACTAGCTCGTTGTGCGGATAAAACAAAGACCAGAAACACGCCCTGAAGCTGCTCTGTGGGCGGCGGTAGCCGTACTTTATGTGTGGATCACACTGCATCCAACGTGGGAGTTCGTCGAAGTGCACAACAGTGACGGTCTTTCCTTGGCGCCTATGAGTAGTGGTCTTGTGGGAGGTTGGCGTCTCTACGCTGGTGCATGTCGTCACCGTTGTCTCGGCTTGAAGCACCACAGCGTTTGTCACGTCCTCGTTCGGGTGACAGGAATTCATTCGCGGCTCCTCGACTGATCGCCGTTCTTCAAGAGGAAGCTTAGAGAAGACATTGCGTAGGTAATGCCATGACGGCAAGGTGTCATAATCCATCCGGATCATTTGTCAAGAAGACTGCTACCCCGCTTCGAACGTTGACTCTTGAGGGTTTCTTCCAGTAGGAGCCTGGTTTCTCTCACTTGTCTAACTTGATCTCTGCGGCTCCTGACCGTGGCAACCAGAGCAATAGAGGAAACAGGTTACGAGACACTTATTTGAAGAAGTCACGAGGAAGGCGGATCAGAATACCGGGAAACTACGTGTATTTCGACACAGACAGGTTGGCAAAAGAATTTCGGAAGTCTAAATCGCAGAGACCGTCGATCAGAAACGATTCCGTCGGCACTCGAACTATTTATGCCGGGTGCGGGAGACGACATTGGTATTGCTCCGCTATCAATTAAGTGTCTCTCTTCACCATTAGGGAGGCATCTGGAACAGCTCTAGAGCGTCTACTTGTGCATTTATGAGGACACATTTCGGTCTTGATTGCTAATCTAGAAAGGTGAATGATTTCCTTGTGCTCGCTGTCAGTCCCGATGCTAGTTCGTCAATGCCCACCGCTCTTTTTGTGACTGTAGTACTATGCCTACAAATTCTAGCTGAGCGAATCGCGCGCCCTGTCAAGCACAATTTTCTCTCTGAAAGCGCGCAACTACAGGGCAGATGTCGCGTCCCGGATCCTGGTCTCCCTCCGGGAATGGCCGCTGTATAGTGTAGCCCACGTGGTGTGACATCCGATCGATTAGGGCGTTCGATTCAGGTGAATCGTGCTACGCCTATATGTCAGCACATCACTTATTCAAACTCGGCCGCCCAACCAGCGAGTTCCTATTTCACCGGCTGGAGTCTTGGATTGGATTGGATTTGTCTCACCGGTGCCTCTCGCCTCTCGAAGCGTTGCGGGATGTCTTCGTCAAGATAAAATGTCTCTACGTCCTCGATGTATAGCGTCGTGCGGCCATGCTTGCCGAAGCGGCCTAGCACGCCAACCATATTGGTGTATTGTGCCCTGCAAATTCGGGTTGCATAATCAGCACTATCTTTTTGGTGTATTCTCATCCTTACTGCCTTGCTTCTATGGGACGGATAATGTACTACGCTACATCCTAGCCTTTCTTCTCGGCCTAGTTTGAGGAATCCATTCACTTACAAAGAGCACAAGGCGCCCTGGTTTCCGAAAACGAAGGTTGGGTTTTCAACGAGGCTCTGGTTGTGCCGTAGGTGGTGGTGCTTGGCCATGTCCTCCAGGGAAAGTGTTATGCCGTCGCTAGAAAAAGACAGTAAAGAAGAATAGAGAGTAGTATTGATATTGATATTATCGCCCACAGCGCGGTCGTTGCGTGTTGGTGCAGCGGGACAATTGACAGCGTATTGGACTTTATCGTCCTGCACACGTCCTTGTGCATCAGCCGAAATTTTTTTATTCGTATGTGGTGGAGTGTAGTATATTGGCTGTACTCACGTTGAACCAGTCGAGATCGATCGCCGCTGGCCAGCCATGAAGGGCGAAAGTAGGCGGGAGAACAAGCATACTCTACCGTTGGCATTGAACCAGATTAGCGAATTGCTTGAGGACTAGACAGACTTAGCGAAAGCTAGGAACTCACATTGTCGTCTCCAAAATTCCACACTTGCCGCACAGCATGTGCGAGATCTGAGTAGGTCACATTCCTACCACTTCGGTTGATGTAACCGCGATTTGCGAGGATGTTTGTGGCGGGACATGAGCTGCGTCTATAGAGTCCATTCTCCGAACCATTGTGAAATCTTTGATAGTAATTCTCCGTTTCGTTCACGTTGAATGGCATCTTCTCCGGCAGTATATGCTGCGGCGTGGGGTAAAAGGGCTCGCTGCGACCAAAGCCACGGTCATCGTTCCAGAGCACTTCCTGTCTCGACCCGGCTGCTCTTGCAATAAGGGGCTCATTATATGAGTAAATAGGTCTAGCAAGGGTAAGAAGCAAAGAGATGAAGATCAACAGAAAATTCATCATGGAGTCAGAAGTGGAAGATAGGACATCTTGAGATACTACCAGTCTGAGAGTTGCAGAAGAGAATGAGGTTTAAGGTGGGAAGCTCGGAAACGCGGTCTATCAGAAGCAGTGGCCTCATCTGCATCTCACTACCTTGCAGGTGTGCTACTGATAGTCAGACATCTCGGATAACGGGCGACCTCTGCGACATCGGTATTTGAAGATTAGGAACGCTCGGACGTGAATTGAAAATCTATAACTGCTCAACGTGGAAAAATCTCCGACGCTGATGGTCATTGAAAAATAGTGCTGCTGTGGGGACACCCTTGGAAAACGACGATCATCAAAATTTCCGTTTGGAATTAGCGTAAGATTGGTAAGATTACAAGCTCTACCTCAGTGGGGACCGGACAATCGAGATGGACTTAGGTACTTATGCACCTCCGGACTCTTTGCACTCCTAGGGCAGGAGCTAGTTTCTGGGCGCATAGGGGCTAGCTTACTCGGCAAATTATCTAGGTAAGCGTATCAACTCGTCAGTCATGGTCATTCTCCTAGCCTCAAGATAACAATCGTACAACACACACCTCCATCCCAACCATCCGTGCCTCTCTTCTGTCATAGTCTCTCCTTGGTCGGTCCCTTCTTCCCGAGGTAGATGCTGGGCCATTCGCTCTTCGCCAGATCTGTCCTAATTGAGTAGTTATCCTCCGCATCGTTGCATATCTGCATGTCCAAGTCTGCCACAGCCATTCCCTCCGCTGAACTACCCAATCTGGCCACAGGTCCAATATACGGGGCGGTAATTTGTGATAGCCCGCAGTAATTCTTGCCTGGGGGCCCGCCTGCATTGGCGAAGACCACGGCGCAGGTGTTCTCGTACGTCCGTGCCGTGAGAATGCTGTCAAGAAACAGAGACTCGGCAGATGGATTATGTCGATGACCTGCATCCGAGGCTCCACTTCTCGTCCACAAGGTAGGCACGACGATTAGCTGCGCCCCCTGTACTATCAGCTCCCGCCATGCCTCCGGGAAGGCCAGGTCCCAGCAGATAAGGAGGCCGACCTTTCCAAGCGGCGTATCTATTACGCGGTTCGGCCTCGAAGCGGGGAATAGAAAGGAGCGCTCTGTGGGTCCCCAGAGATTCTTCTTGACGTAAGAGCCCAGAATGCTGCCGTCGTTCGAAATGAAGTAGGCTACATTTTCAAGTCTCTTGGACTTGGCATCGTCGAGAAGGCCATCTTCCATTTGCTTCTTTCGAGTCTGTACGATTGAGCCAGGTACGATGCATATATTGCATTCCTTTGCTAGAGCTTGATACTTTTGCAAGTAAATCTCCCAATCCGCACATAAGCTGGCAAAGTGGGGGTCGGTGGGTATCCAGTTAGTCAGATGGTATTCTGGTAGTACTGCAAGATGGCACCCTTGAGCCGCGGCTGAGCGAATGAATCTTGCGGCTTTTTCAAAGTTCGCCGCCGGCTTCATAGGCTGTCCAAGCTGTTAGAACAATGAATGATTCAGAATGGCAATAGAGCTATTAGCAAGTCGCCACAAGAAGATTACGCCTACCTTGACATATAGCTGGATCACGGCAATTCGGTACACAGATGCCATACTCTTTCTTCAAACCCTGCTATAGCAAGGGTTACCTCGACTCGTTAGTCGAGTATGCGCAAGTATGTCCAGAACCACTCGACAGACAGGAAAGTCTAGGAATTTATAGGATAGCTTTGTCTTGAGATGGCAATCCGTACTTTGTGATTATTGACCTGTAAGAGGATGATACGAAGCTCGTAAAGGAGGGTACAGGAACCTTTGAAGCAAGCCTTCCGTCAAAATTGAGAAGAGAAAGGCAAGAGCAGAAGAGCAGAGTCTCCCAGCGCGCGTAATTGGTACCTAAATACCCCACCAAAAAAAATGCAGCTAACCTATTCGATCTGCTTCAGGGATCTAAGGTCCGATTTTATTATCCCCTACACACGATGAAATGTATAGGAATTTAATCTACCGCGAACTGTCCTCTGCTGACCATTCAATACTTCGTACGACAGTGTCACGGGCGCCTCCACGCCCTCCGTGTCATCAATTTCAATACCAACCATTGCAATGGAACTGTCCGTGCTAATTCAACTTCCCTCTAAGCTTACTGAAACACACAGGGTTCACCTGGAGGCTCTTTACGCTTAAGACTTATTGTTGTCATAGCGCCAAACAGCGGACAATGGAATCAAGAGGAAGAGGAAACCTGCAGCCATTGTTGCGCCGCTGAATCCCTGCAGCTTATGGAATGCCCCTGCGGACCCGTCGGACCCGAGCACACCCGCTATTGGGGCCCCAACCAAAACTCCCAGAGCTGTAGCAAACCATTGCATGCCAAGTCTGGTACCAATGACACTTGGTGAAGGTGAGATCACATGATGGGCCACCACGACCGGGTTTGCCGAGATGAGCACGCCCGAACAGATTCCAAAAAGTACACAGAAAACCACAAATCCTGCTAGACTATCAACACCAATCCAGCCGAAGAGTAGGACTGACGAGGCAAACACAACGAATGGTAGAATCTTGGGAGCACCAATTTTCGGAGCCAGGAGTGAAGAGCCTAGCCGCCCAAATGCTGAAGCTCCATTGACAACTGCGAGCAACCCAAATCCCAGCTCAGCCGAAGTCTGGAGCACTTCAATAGCGAAAAATGGAACGTAGAAGAGTGGAATGAAGTATGCCATGAACATAAGGAAATTAGCCACGCAATAAGCATCGAATGGAATTTCCTTGAAAGCATTCCAGTGAATTAAGGTCCGTGGCGCCTTAGGCTTTGGCGGAGCCTTGCCTATAAACAGCAGAGGCAAAGCCATGAGTGAACATGCTAGCTGAATGAATCCAAGGACGCGGACAGTCCATGGAAATCCGATCCGAGGCTGTAGACGGAGGAAAATGACTGGGAAAAGTACACCACCTATGGCAACTCTCTGTCAGCCTCCTTGCTTTGTTGAATGAAGAACAAAGCCATACCCAAGCTTGCTCCCGATGTGACAATACCCATTGCCACACCACGCTTCGTCGTGAACATCGTGTTGACTAGCGCAATGGAGGGAACGTATAGAAGCCCCGAGCCAATGCCGGAGCAGAAACCCTGCGACAGCATTATCTGGTAATACTTAGTCGACAAGCTAAGCATCATCTCTCCCAGGACAGCCATGAAGCAACCAAGGCCCATGAGGTGATGGACGTAGCCTCGATCGAAAAGCGGGCCAGCTATCACACCGGAGGAGATGAGTAGGGTAGCATTGACAGTCCCAATCCAAGCAATAGTAGACGGCGAGTAGTCGGCTAGCAGATCCTGCTGATAGTAGTTCTGAAAGGCCCCAAAGCCAGTCGACGGGCCCCAAGAAATGAGGAAGAGAAGAAAGGCGGCAAACGTAGACAGCCATGCTGGAGTGCCTCCATTGGGGGGTTGGGGAGGCTCCTGCTTCTCTTCGCTGGTGACAGTACTTTCCTCCGGCATGAGTACTCCCTTAGGGACCTTGATGATTGAAGACAGAATTTTTCAAGTTAAGGGTACAACGTTCGAGGATGAGAGATTTGAATAAGGCATGGAAGCAAGGGACTTTGGACAAAGCGAACTGGCGCCTTTTTTGTTCTGATTAAGCATCTGATCCGATATTCATCCGTAGTCGGGGAGCTACTCCATCGTGTCATCCTTGGCGTAAGGTAAGAGTGGGAAACGGGTGAATAGTAAAGTAAACCAATGCGCCACCTCGCTTAAAAAATACACCCTAGTCCAATTTCAGAGAAAATTGCCTTTTTCGGCAAATGAGAAAAATTCCCTTCCCTTAGGTGCGTTAGCGTCGAATGCCGGTGAGCACAGCGGAGGGATTTGGATACTTCATCAACGTATCGGGCCACCTGGCTGATTCCTCGACTTCCCCTCACTACCTCTGTGTTTTGCGGTTCACCCTATCGCTCTTCGTCGCTATGCTTGACGGTTTCCTATGTATCGGTCCTCGGTCCTATTTGTACAGCCCAGAGAAGGGGAAACATGGTCCCGGCCAGCTCGTGGTCATTTGCACCTGGCTTGGCGCCGCCCGCAAGCACATGAGTAAATACACAACGCTCTACAAACGTATTGCTCCTGACGCCCGTATTTTACTTATCGAGTCCAATGTCCCAATCCTTGTGAGCAGCTACGCCCACCAGCGGAGGCAGATCCAGTGCGCAGTATCAACGGTACTGGACACACTTTCAGAATGCGGATATTCCGAGGATTTCCTGACCAACGCCACCACTACCACTCAGAGTGAGAAGGATGGAGAGGGCGTTGAACATGAGCAGCGCTTCCAGTCCATCCGCTTCAATCCTCCCAAGATCCTCCTTCATGCCTTCTCCAACGGCGGCGTTAATACTGTCACGCAGCTGCTGATCGAACTCCACAAGCGGGCCGGAGGGCCGCTCCCGCTCGCTGGCGTGGTGCTGGACAGCTGCCCCGCTAAGGGGACCTACTGGCGTTCATACAATGCTATGGTGCTCTCCCTACCCCATGGTGTCCTCTCACGGCTCCTTGGAGTCGTTGCGGTACATTTTCTGCTTGTTCTGCTCTACACATGGATAGCCTGCGGGAACGAAAACCCGGCTACTCTGATGCGAATAACTTTACTAGATGGGAAGACACTCTGCTATGTCCCTCCTTCTAGTAAACCTGGAGCTGAGGAAGAGCATGGCGCCGGTGGTGATAGTCATCTTGAGCCTCTAGATAAGCAGATTTCAAAAACTGACGATGCTACTGGCTCTGGTTTTCCAGCAGGGCAGCTGTGCTACCTCTATTCCAAGGCCGACCAGATGGTTGAATGGACCGACATCCGGGACCATGCCGAGGACGCGCGACGCCGGGGCTGGCAAGTGACAGAGGTACTTTTTGAGGGTAGCGCTCATTGTGCGCATATGTTGCGGTTCGAGGAACAATATGCTACTGCCCTCGAGACTATGTGGCAGGGATCCTCCGAATCCGGAGTCATTGATGCAATGCAATATGGAAAGATGAAGGCGAGGCTCTAGGCACTGCGTAGGCGTGAATGGTTAAACGCGGCATTGGAAAGATAGACTATAGGTCATCCCGGTCAAATGAAGCGAGATATATGGAGCCCATGATTGATGATGTTAATGCTATGCCGTAAGTTCAAGTCGTAACTCTCATGTGGGCTTACAAGATTAATAAGAGCACATATGCGTTCAGTAAGAAAATTCCTTGTCTCAACATGCTCCCGCCCCATGTGTTCTAAAGCCGATTTGTGGACGCAAAAAGGGGCGGTGTGGATTTAGCGGCTGACCTTATTAGTTTCAACTATAGCTAGGTGATCCGTCTTGTCTCATTGAAGCTAGACATCGGACCTCGAAATCAGAGTCGTTTCCTAAGCGGGCGGGCAGCTGCACTCTCCGCATTGGGCCCTGCGAGTAAGTTGAGATCCTTTCATATTACGCATGCAATGGAGCTGCGCTCATTCAAAGATTGTTTAGGCTTAATTGACATATTTCATACACTGAGGTAATACGGAATACGTCGGGGATCTAGCGATCGCCAAATGAACGGCATGCCCTGCGCCAGTCCCTCATGGTCAAAGGCCTGTGCCCTAATACCATCACTAACCTCCAGCATCCTTTTCTGGAAAGCTTCAGCCGCGCTCATGACTGCAGGACAGGTCCGAGCGAGAAAATCAGCCCCGGACCACATATTGACCAGATTCCCTTTCTGCTCTTCTACCAAGGGTCTATTGAAGCGAACGAGCAGCGATGCTTGCTTAAGAGCTTCGGTCTCGTTGTGTAGATATGGCATGAGTGAGTCTATGCTCCCTTTGCAGGTTGGCAGTGGCTTGTTAAAGGCGGATGGGTGGAGAGGCAGGATACCGGAGGATTCCCCGGGCGTGGCGCCATTCAGTACGTGATGACCAATGCCCGTGAGGAAGGCGATGTGCGAGAGGATGAACACCAGCGTGTCTCGGAACGCCAGAGGAAAAGGTGGGAAATCGAGCACCTGAGCTCCGTCGATGGCTTCGAGGACCCAGTCTTGCAGTTCATGGTCCCGAATTAGATAAGTGTCTGATGGGTAGTAGGTGTGAACGTAAGCCTCAGCGAATCTGCGAATGGCAAGGGTCATGGGCCGGACCGTGTCGTAGAATGGCATTGTCTTCAGCGGGGGTCCATAAGTACATTTGACTAGTCCTCTTGCGACAAGGTCATTGTCGAAATCGCTAGACTGAAAAAGCCCCGCGGACACTGGATACAAATCGCTGGAAAGCGTGCGGCCACCGAAATTAGTGGGGGCGAATGAACTGTCGAAGAAGCCGCCGTCATTAAAGAGGAATTCGTCGCCAATCGGGCGGACGGCATACGCTTGGTACATCACTTATGAAGGATGGATTAGCAAGGAGCTATCGTCAAAGGTCAGCCACAAATCTAAGAGCTTACAGCGGTCCAGGTAACCTCGCACTGGGTGTCTCTTGCTCAAAGTCCTGAGGGCAGCTTGGTGCACGGGTTCGGCTACATCATGCGTATTAGACAAGTGGAAGATCTGGCCGTGGAAAAGATCATTCATCTCGAATGCCATTTTCGCAATGAGCCAGTCATTATCATCATCCAGAGGCGTGAAGATGAGATCGCTGCCAACGTGAGTCCTAATAGCAAGTGGTAAAAAGTCGTCCGATGTAGGATGAATAAAAAAATACGCAGAACAAGCGGCTGTCCATCGGCCTGGGTTTGTAGGGTATTTTTTTTGGACCGTGTGATCTGCAAAGAAAAGACGCCCCGATGCATGCAATTGGTCCATAGTTTGCCCTGTGAGCTTCTTGACTGCTGCTCCTTCGACAGCATATGGAAGGCTCTCATGGTCTGGATGCAATCGCCTTACAATGTATGGATTGATGGAGAGTCTTTCCATGGAAAATAGCAGATCTTGTGTCCAATTCGTCAATATCCCAGGTGATACGCCGTCTGGAATGGTCCCTTTCCATTGATGTTCGTACAAAGCAGCAAAACTTGAAATATTTTGTAAACCGCCATCCTGGATCACCTGAGCTCATCGATACAAATGGAGCATCTTGTGAGGGACTCACTATAGCTAGAGCTTGGCCTGCTAGCGGTACCTCTTTGCCGACATTTTCAGTTACATACTGAACATCTCGAAACCATAGCTGCTTGTCGTTACGCACCCTGGCTTCCCCCAGAATGCCAGTAGGAAAGAATGAGGTGTTACCCAGCAGGGGAGGCCCATACTGATATCCGTCTCTATTCTTTCTGATTTCTATGAAACGATCCGACCAGGACGTATCGGAGAAAGGAAGAACAAATCTTTCCGCTTGATCGACAAAAGGTATCGTTTGCTGTATTAGCCCATACTGCTCAGGTGCAGGTGACGCATCGCAGATTGAGCACGTTCCGAGGAAAACGAGAAACAGTAGAAGAGCACAGAGATGATTGAGCAGCTCCATGGTAAGGTAAACTTGAAATTTGAAACACGATAAACAAGCAAGTAGGACAAGAATAGCCTTACCAACTGCTATATATGTTGAGAGGTAACCCTAGTATGGCAACCCTTAGAACGAAAACTTGCAGTCTCTCATAATTACCTTCCGATCTTATCAGCTGCATCAGAAACTCGCTCCTAATGGGAAATTCGAAAGACGATCACGGATGGGTGGACCAGGAATGGAGACGGCATTTGTGTATGAGTCGCTTAAGCATTGCTCAAGCTGCTTCAGTCACCGTCACGTTGACAACTTAGTTGTGTGAGGGGAATCTGAGTTGTATGAATTGTGTTCATCTGACTACGCAACGATAGGCAGCTAGAGCATTGGGACAAATGCCTATTGAGGCTAGACCCCCTATCGTCCATATGAACCCCTGTTTGTGACCGGTTTTATCAGGCATAATGGGGCTGTCGAGAAAGAACCAATGTGGGGTGAGACAGAAGTCGTTCAGTTACCATACCCGGAGAATTGTTTTAGCGCGAAAAATTAAGAATGGCGGTACACACCTGCAGCCACACTATCCTCTGTGCTCGGCTCGAGATGACACTTAAGTCCTGATCAACCAGCACGCCGTCTGGAGCCCAGAAGCACTCCCTCCATGAAACGAGCTGTCGTTCTCTTTTCCTCTGGCTTTCCATACCGTCAAGTGCCGTTGCTCGCGAAGACTTACTTTTCGGAGTTACCGTCGGGGGATTTTTCACCCTCTCCCACCTTATCGAATATCTGTACCGTAAACAACTGTTACCTCATGCACTGGCTTTCAGAGCTCGTGGGGGTGTGGAATTAGTGTCAAAGCGTTGCATGCAATGACTAGCTACATGGGATCCATGCGACCATAGGCGTCGTCCAAGGAGTAGCGATCGTGTCTGAAAAAATCGCCTGTAAAAGCAACGGACTGCGGTCAAGAAACAAAAGCTAGGCTGCATAGCGGGCGGAGGAGCCAACAGAGGAAGGTTGAACCTCCATCGAAGGATCAATCGGCAGTCAATGAAGCGAAGCCCACAACTCTACCGTTCTGCACCGGCAACAAAGGGAACGATCTACCCAATACAGTGACGGAAAACGTTTATAACCTGTAATATAATGAACGATAACAGGCAAGATTACCGCGGACACCATCCAAAGAGGAACATCTTCCGGATCCTCGTTTACTCAAGACCACCGTTCCCCCTATACGACGCTGTTCCAGACCGGTGTGCTACTCGTGATTCGTGGAGACGATTCATGCCCAAATGGAACCTCGGCCGAACTAGGTACTACGGCCATTGCCTATTGAAGAGTGGGAATCTCAGGTGGTCATGATCCGCGGAAAGGCCAATTGAGGAAACCTTGTTGCTTCGGAGACGAACATTGAGCACGCACACTACGGCGTTGAAGCTCTATTCGGCAATGGTCCACGGTGGAGAGCGTACCCGCATACTTAGCCAGCACCACTTCTTCCTAGTAAGTCTCAGTGCTTCTCCGTCATCCCCGCATTGACGAGTAGAGAGCAGAAATCGATAAGGTTCAAAGTGATTCCCCAGAACTCCAGTCTTACTGCACAGCAAGCTCAAGGTAGCCCCTCCGAATTTCATAAAAGCCCAAACTTTTCATACCTTCGTGTTCCTCAAGTAGCGGGCGAAGGTGAGAGGGAGTTATAGCCCCTGCTTCGGATAGAAGGACCGTATCCCTTGCATCGTCAGCTCTCCTGAACAATGTCGACGCCGGCATTCTATGACTTACCACCGCGTTATACCATACTGGCCATTGCAAGCTGCGGTCTGATTCTGGTCCGAATTGCCATTGCTTTTTTTGACCCTTTCCATCGCAAGATCGACCTGCCTGGGCCTCGACAATGGCCGCTTATTGGACAAGGGCTCGATCTGCCTGCAAGGCCTAGACAGATGCTGAGGAAGTATCAATCCAAGTACGGCGATGCTTTCAAGATGCGGCTTGGATGGTACGATTGGGTGTTTTTCAATACGCCGCAAGGAGTGAGAGAGGTCTTTAACAGGCAAGTAAGTAGTATTGAACCTCGAGCTCACCTCTGATAGGATCTAGACACTGATAGGCCTCAGGCCGCAATAACATCACACAAGGTCCCCCTACCCATGGCTCACGACTATGTGATGAGGGACTGTGGCATTTTATCAATGAGCTACACTCACAGGTGGCGGAAGATGCGCGGGTACATGCATCAGTTACTCACACCCAAAGCATCCATGGCCTTCGTCCCTAGCCAGGAATTCGAAATCAAACAGTTGTTGAATGATTTCGCTAGCGAAGAGGGCAAGGTCAGCACGGACTTTTACATGTATATTCGTCGCATGACCTTCTCTATAATGATGACTTCGACCTATGGCCAGCGTATACCACAATGGGACTGTCAAGAAGTGCGCGACGTTTATGGTAATATGCGAATCCTCTCCATTGTTCTATCGCCGGGTACATTTTGGATTGATGTATTCCCGCCACTTGCTGTACTGCCTAAGTGGTTGATGCCCTCATTCTGGAAGGCACGCAAATGCAGGAACTTCATGCATGCAAACACCATGAAGCATTGGTACAATTTGAAAGAACGAGTGCGGAAAGGCACTGCCCCAGAGTGTTTCGCCAAGCAGGTAATGGAATCTGACTATGAAGCCCAAGGGTTAGATGAGGTAACAGTAAGTTGGATGGCACAAGGTGAGCAATGAGATGTGGTCCTGCCTTTGACACCGAGGCATTAAAGCTGACGCTCTCTCGAGCCATTCCTGAAGCAGGAGCAGAAACGACGGCCAGCGTGTTGAACAGCCTGATTAAACATCTTGCAGCGACTCCAGAGGCACAACAGCAGGCTCATGAGGAAGTCACGAGAATCTTGGGCAATGTGAGGCTGGCTAATCTTGAAGATGAAGCTAGCATGCCCTATATCCGGGCCACAATCAAAGAGATTTTGCGCAAGTCTCCCAAATTTTCATCTCCGTTGACATTCTGTGCTAAATGTTGATAGGCATGTGTCCAGTCGCAATAACAGGGTTACGCCGTATGGCAGGGGCTGACGTGCACTACAACGGAACAGTGATTCCAAAAAACACTATCCTGCTCGCCAACATCAACGCCTTGCACTGGGACGAACAGAAATATAGCGAACCTTTCCAATTCAAGCCTGAACGGTATTTGGGCCACGCCCATCGCTCGGCGTATTATGCCAATTCGGGCGATGCAGACCGAGACCATTACACCTTCGGAGCGGGACGTCGAATTTGCCCTGGCATTCATTTGGCCGAGAACGGTCTGTTTCTCGCTGTTGCGAATCTCATCTGGGCGTACGAGTTTCGGCCAACTTTAGATGTGAATGGGAACGAAAAGCAAATGGATATCGGTGACGAAGCATTCTTGGATGGCGCTATAAGAATCCCAAAGCCGTACGAAGTCAGGATCATACTAAGGAACCCTGAGAGATTAGCGCTCGTTAAATCCTCGTGGGAAAGGGCCAGGCGCGAAGCATACGTAATGCGGGGATTGACCGTCACCGAGTCTGAAGGCGTTGCAGTTAGTGAGAAGCTGTAGCCAGATAGAATACAGGATTGCAAGCTGATCACAATTTACTGACGCTATATGTATTTTGGAAACGGAGACGTCACACAAGCCATCTTCATACATTCACGAAGTTGACCCCACAAGTAGGGATTATACACATCCTGCTTCTCTTCCTATCTTCCACCCTGTGGCGCGTCTCACATTTTGCAATAGTCACGACGCTCTCAGATTGTGAGCGCAGACGGTACTTCAGTCCATCTCCTTCCTTTGACCTAGACTTCCAGGGGGAGAGAACTTTGCCCCACCCGACTACGCCCATAGAATTTCCGCGAGTCTCACCATTGCTCAATCTTGAGCGCCGCATTATCCCAAATTCTATTTGGTGGCTTTTCTCAGGGCAAGAAGCGAAGTCTGAGGTCATGACATTGCCGAAGAATCGAGCGTGACGACCCGTGAACAAGGGCTGATACCAGGGGCCTGGTCTCCAACATATACCCTGGGACGGGAATTCTACCGGATAAAGTCACCATTGTATCACGGTGGAGAGATGTTCCACTAACACGAATTGATCTCGTTAATCCCGGTCTTGTTTCTCCAATTTCTGTTGAGTCATGAAGGAGCTGTCTGTCGCAAAGAGAATTAATTAACTAGGGTAGAAGGGGGCTGCTGTATATTGGAAAAAGAGGAAGGTGGAATCAGGTAGCAAGAAAGCGAGTCTCTAACATTTGATGCGCGATGAGTACCCTGACAGAGAAGGTCAAAGCTACAATATCTCACTTTACCGTAGAGGGAAGAACTCATATCCAACATATGACCTCGCAGTGTGTGTCCCAAATAGTTTAGCTTCGTGAATCATTACATTCCTTTAATGCATTGTTCAAGTCGAATGATGGTGCTCAGATTCTCATGCTCGAGGCTGTTGAATGGCACTTGTTCGGATGGTTGCGTCAATGCTGTCTCAGCATATTTGTGAGAAAGCTGAGGGGCGTCTCCCATAAAATCTGATTCGAAATGAGGCTCTGCTTGAAAGTCTTCGCCTTTCTGGCCCAAGTCGTCCATGAAGGTGTTCTGACTCCCTGCAATATATTCACCCCTATTTTCAATGGTCTCGGGTTGAAGCGGAGACTCTTCACGTTCAAGTTGAGAACGCTGGAAATCGACCAAGACTTCAATGAATGCCAGTGCAGAATTCTTCTGTGGCGCAGCCGCCTGCTACATGTCAGAGAGGAAGTCGAAGTTGGGGTGCCTCCATGGGTCACTGTCAAGGCTTACCAAGAGCTGAAGAGCTCGCTCCGGTTTGCACTTTTCTACCAAGCGATACGGAGTGAGGTGTGCTAAGTCCCTCCCAAGCTCTGGGGCTGTACGGAAGAGTGATCTTAGTTGTACATACGTATGATGCACCGATCCCTCGCCCCATTTGTCCCGTTGTAGACACGCAAGGAGCGGGCGTGCGCGGTAAATTTCAGGCTGATTTGCGACCTCCTCCTATCAAGATTAGTCTCATCAAAACCTTTCAGAATAAAATCTTGGAGCTTCGTGTAACTACCTTCACCTATCAGACGTGCGCCATGAATGTGCTAACGTCAGCAGGTTGGCTTTGTATCGCAAACAGGTCGTTCGAATCAACGGGTAGCATGCGAACCCGTTTAAAAGAAGCGATAGTATCCACGTCCCGATTCTGTAAGGTTTGCTTGCTTCTCTCGGCAGTCACCGGTTTCAAGAAGTCGTTCTTTGCGTGACTTATCGCACTTTGAGAAAATAGAGACGCATTTGAATTTAATGCTCGTTTCTTGCGATACCATATTCCACATAAAGCACTATATGGGTTGAATCAATCTTGCCGAAGCAATGAGTCCAGAGCACTTACCATTTGATGTCAGATTCTTCCAAGAATTGAGAATCATCATAACAATTTGGACAGCATTTCAGCTCAAGATAGTCTATGAAGACCATACACATCACGATTCTTTGTCCAGGCCTGAACTCTGCTTCCAATGGGAAGCGCCTGTCTATATCCCGATTCGCAGAGCTCTCATGGAGGACATACCGCTTCTGTTGAACCATTCGCTGGCCTTGTCGATCGCGGAACTGCACCTCCAGCGCAGCATCAAAAGCATCCCACGAGCTGATGAATTGCATTGTGATTGGAAAACTGCGTCCAATGGAGTCCTCGAGGATGAAAGTTCTGCCGTAAAAGGAACGTTCAAGGTGGCTTGGGAGACGGTCTCTGATATCAACAGCGAGCTTAAAGATAGCGCGGGTCGTATTGAAGATGTCCTGCATAATTCCCTTGATGTCTTGGCCGAAACCCTTAATTCTCTCGAAATGTTCTGAGACCTTGGATGGGACTGCCAGGCCAGACCGAATCTGCTGGTGGTTCGTGTCTACTCGATTATTTAATTTGGTCAGTTGAAGCTGTTGTTCAAGCATCAACGTCTCTAGCCGCCTGTCTCTCATTTCGAGTCGTAACGTGAGCTTTTGATTGTTCAGCTGCATCATCTTCCTGATTCTGATTATAGCGTATCCTGAGACGAGAGGTATTTGGAGTTTACTCACACCACAGCAGTAGTCAGAAGGACATTTATGGCAGAGTAATGTGCGATGACATCTGACCGGAATTTAATCAACTCATCGGATCGACAAATCTGCCATTGAAATTTCCTCGCAGTGTCCCGGACAACGCTCCCAGAACCACCCTCGCGTAGGCTTGAACCGAATTTCTTGACCTTTTCATGAAACTCCTTGATAAAATTTCGGCACTGATCAGCTCTACAGCGGACCGCCACACGGAAAGTCTCGAATTGATCTGAGCGTTCATTGTTTTCCCAAAGTATTCCCGCCTGAACAAGCACATGCTCAAGAGTATCTAATTCAGCAGCGACTGCTTGGTATTCTGCTGATGAACCTCTGCTCTGGTTGATGGCTTTGCGGAGATTGTTGATGACAATGCAAAGTGAAAGGACGTCACCCAGAGACCCAATCACAGGCATATTGGGCCAGTAAAAGAGCGAAAGAGAACCCTAGTTCAATTGATTTTGGACAATGAGCAGAAACAGTGCGGATGCAACTGACTATCCTTGAGAAACTAGAGCGCCGCAGCTTACCAGACAAAGTTTCTTGAGGTAAATTTGTAAGCTGAGGCACTGCCTCGACTGCCTAATCGCAGAAAGTCATTTCCGAATTTGCCTTAGTGGCGAACTGCTGTGCAGAGCGTATGATTGGTCCGTGTGAGTGCCCCTCTCATGCAGGGTGGGGCAGAGACATCGTAACTAGGCGATTCGTTTGGCATCGAACGTAGCAAGGCCTTCCAAGGCGACTGAGACACCATAGAAGATGACTCAGCCCCGAAGCTGCATGTCTGTCGTTCGGGGTCATCCTTTTCGGGGTAAACCTTGAGCTTCTCTATGTCTTTCTAAAGCTCTGTTTCGGCAATACGCGTTTGACATATTATCTAAGGCCCAGAGAATGTAGACATTCATCACAGATCAGTCCAGTAGCCAAACATTTTAATATCTGAAGAGTAGCGCTATGCTGGAGGCGAGCTTGGCACAGACGCAAACTTGACTGCTAACGATGCGATAGCGATTACCAGTACTTTAAGGATGTGTGCCCGCGCGTTAAGTAGGTGGAGAAGACCAAAGTAGTTATGGACACAAAGATGCTAGGTTTGATGAAACAACGTGGCTCTTCCATAAAGCGAGAAATGAGAATGCACGTTCATAAGCAACAGTATGGATATATACATTCTTAGACATTGCTTTGATACAGACATGTACAGTTAGCGACACCGCAGATTCTACTTTCAGAACGAGCAGTGAGATGGTCACTGCTACGAACCCATAACTCTTTGCGCATGCACGCCACGCGAACTTTTCATGGACGAATTTATCGATAGATCCACGGTAGGTAATTCCGCCATATGCACCTTTAGACTGCCATACGGCTTCAATACAACATCGGTCAAGTTTCCTGTACAAATTCTGTGATGGGTCCCATTAGGCAGAGCGGGTAGAGGTGCCGGAAGCCCATTATATAAGGGCCAATCGATCTGACACCCTTTAGCAGTAATGTACGTCGGAGGTGCGTCGTATTCGAAGATAGGATTCGTAAGTGCTGTCTCATTTGTGAGATTGGCTGTTGTATGGAAGGTCAGAGTCGAAGTGTCTATGGCTATGTTCCAAGGCTTGGTGTTCTTAAAAGCAAAGTTGCGGACTTGGGATGGTAGAGAGGCGGAGCTTGTGTTGTATGGATCGGGACCGTTTGCGTAGGAAACGTTGTAGAGGTCTAGATCTGGGGTAGTAGTGATTTGTCCGACATCGAGCGCATACAGCAGTGCCCCATGGTACACGGCTACGGTAGAGTTTGCTCGTGGTAAAATCTGTATAGTAGCACTAAGGGTGTATTTCACCGTGCTAGTGCCAGCTGGCAGAGATACCGGCATCAGACCCGTGTGAGGGTCTGGATCGAGAGGGTATTCGGCGCCATTATTGTCAAGAATGATGGATGAATTCTCAGGGATATACCAGGAAGGAACTCGCAGATATAGTATGAAAGGTGCAGACGCGCTTATATTGTAATTGAGATGAGGGCTGAAAGGATAGTTGGTGTTACAAGCGATGGTAAGGGTAGTGTTGGCAGAGGTGGTAGTGGTGAGCTCCGATGGTCCAAGCAGCATATGTACTATGTCATTGTCCTCAGATTGCGCAAAGGATGCAGACAGGAATTTTGGGAGCCCCTGCGGCATATTCACTGTGCAACAAGGATAATTGGGCTCCAGACCGTAAATAATACCATGGCCGCCAACGTTGAAGAAAGGGTTGGGGCTGTCCAGAGGTTCGGAAAAGGGCTCACTTGCTAAAGCGAGGTACTGACGAGCCCAGTGATCACCAGTTATGCTGACTGGCAGAGCATTAAAAGCTGCCAGTTCGCATCGATCTGCAAAGAAGTTGTCTCCTAAAGTCTGATATAGGTACGACATTGAGTACATCGTCTCAACTGCTGTACAGAGCTCCGAACCTCTATTAGCGTTTATACCCGCCTCTCTCTCGTCGCCAATGATACTTCCAGCAGGGTCTCCATGGTAGCTAAATGTCCAATTGACCCCATCTCGATTGTTGCCCAGGAGAGACTCGTCTGCCGTGAAGCGGTAGATGGCCGCCCCAGCTTTGAGACCTTGAGCAGCGTTTACACCGTGGGTGAAGGCATATTCTGGAGACCGGTCTGTGATTGGAGGCTGGACAAAGTCAAGGTCTTCAAAGATGAAGGTGCCGTTGGTCCACCACGATGACCAGTCGAGGCCGCGAGATTGAAGCAAGTACATGCTCTCCAGTAAGATTTGTTGATTGCCTTCTGGATAATTCTCGTAAAGCCATTGCAAGGTTATCAGCATGTCTTGGTATCTGACCTGTCCCCACATCTCGTCAAGGCCAATGTTGTCAACCAGCATGGAATTCATTAGTTGGACAAAAGAATGCATTGCCGGAATGATCTTGGAAGCTCTATTGGGTTCTGCCTCAACAAGCTGGTACAAACCGAGAAAGAAAGGGAACCGGCCCCATAGGTCTCTATCTCCCACATCTTCGGGGCCAAGCCATCCGTCGGATTGCTGGTGGTTCAAGACGTAATCAGACGAATCTTCAACCTGGAGTATCAAGCGACGGTCATTGAGACCGTAGGCCAGAGGAACTAGACCATTGAACCAATATGGGAAGCCTTCGTTCAGACCTGAGTACTCTGCATATCCTCCAAGCCAGGGAGAATGCTTGACGATATGGTAAAATTCATATTGGCGTCCTGCCAGACCGTCAGACATAAGATTCAGCTGGTCGTTCAGCCATCCGAGAGGTTTGATGGAGCCAAGGGGAAGTGGTCGAAAAGCGAAAGGGACCAAAGAAACTGGACTCGATTCCTCAGGAATCAATGTCTCAGATGAAGGCTGACGATCCTTTGGATATATATATCTTTGAATATGATGATAAAAGTCGCCTACCGCGTCGGACACAGTTTGATCTGCCGACTTCCATAGAGCGAGAAATATCAGTGCAATAATCAGAGATCCCCATTTGAGCCGTGGAGACCATCTTCGCGCTGCTGGCCTTCTAACCAAGCAATTCTGATGATGGTGAGTCTCCAAGCAAGACTCCAGCTTCGGCTCAAGCTGACGTGGCGAATGCTTCATTTCGGCGCGGACCGTCGCCATTCCTGACCACCTTTTTCTTCCAATTACGCGACTCAATCGTCTGATTGATAGAAGTCATACGGATGACCTTGTTGTGATTCCACAAGCATTGTTTGTAAAAATCGATGATGTTGTTCCCCGAACCGCAACGGCGGCAGAGCCGCAGAAGTCAAACCCAGCCCCAAACGCGCCAACGTCTCCCCCGCATTGCCGTTTGACTTGGTCACCTGCCCACCCCCCTCACGTTGCTTCAGCATCGAGACATGTGATATCCGCGATGGTTAGCCCCAGCCATCCTATAATGGACTTCTGAAGATACTCGAAAAGCACGTGGTCTCTAGAATAGTGTGCCTGCTACTGCGCAGCCACCTGCCTTAAGAATTCCCCACCAGCACCATGCGCTGGCTGCTAGTAGCCCCTCATCTTTCTAGCCGAGAAAATCCTATCTCGCTACTCACTCTTTCACGTTCTGCTACTCTTGCTTAAGCTCGACGGTTCTGACATTCAAATGGCTCGAATGGGCCAATTGGTAGGTCTCATTGGATGGCGGGCAAGTAGTGAAGAGACCGATTTCTGTCTTATGCAGGTTAAATCGAGGCCAATGCAGGCAAGAAAATCTACATATGCACGATGATCTAGATCGGAAATGCTCACATATCGAGCTCTGGTTACAAAACGTCTGAATATCGCTTTCCTGTCTGTTGTCATGCTGCCTATTTCCTCTGGTTCCCTTCGCAATGCGCCCAGATTTCGAGACTTGCGGAGCTGAGTTCTTGAACGGTTCAGCCGGGATATGTAGCAAATATGTCTACCATGGCGCTGTGGGAGGTATACTGCCCTCGTCAAATTCCTCGCTTATAACGACCGAAGGCTGCAAGGCACTGTGTGGAACTGGGACCGCATATTACCCATACGTGCAATCCCTGCCCTTCCTCTGACGTTTCACTAAATTTGATGTACATGGAAAGACGCCAGCGCCACGATCACCACATGGCTGCTGCCAATCCTCGGTCTGATCATTCAAGCTCCTTTCGAAAGCAATCAAGCGTGGCAGACGATCCTATCTCTCTGTCGGTGGGCGGGCTCGCCAATGGCTGCTTTGTTGTATATACTGTGGAACATTAAGGTTACTGGAAAATGCGCTTTGATGGTTGACATGTCAACGAGATATGACGAGTACCCCAGAGAACCCTCAGAGTTCTCATACATGCGGGATTCGCTGTACATATTGTGCATTATGAATCAATATACCCCGAGGCTTTCATTGCCACCGGTTGAGTCAGAGAGACTGATCCGTCTGGCGTTGTTCAGCAATCTATTACCACTCAATGGATCTTCGGATAGCTCGAGCCTACTCAAAAGACGTACCGAGCTGGCTCAAAGCTTTCGGGAAGGGCGTAAGAAAGGCGTCATACCAGTCTTCATATCGTTTCTTTGGTTCGTCTTTGCATTGGCTTTATCCATTCAGTTTGCATATGGGGATCTTGGCGGAAATGAAACAGCTCACAACCTCGCGCTGGGTCTTTTGGTCGGCTGTTGGGTATCCTCTCATGTGATTGGACAACATCACTGTGCTGACAGTATCATCGAGGTTGCCTATATTGATACTTACGAGTACCGTGGATAGAAATCTCGTGTCCGCAGATGCTATTAGAGAGAAGCTCAATCATCTGGTCAATGATGTTCGGACAGCTCTCCTAGATGCAGAAGTCTTGGCTGCCTACATGCGAGATACCGGAAGCACTGAGGCTGATTTCCAATGGGCCAACTGCCTTGGCAATGAGGATCTCTTCGGTGGAGACTTCTTTGAAGGCTTTGCGGGACAAGGACGGTCTCATTGGCATTATGGTGGTATGATATGTTCTTCATTGATGTAAAGATGTGCTAAACATTCTTTCAGTAGCGCATCCTCTTCTTGCTGGTATCGAATCCAAGTTCATGGCTGAATACGGCCGAGGGTGGCTCCTCCATGGTCATGCTGCGAGACTCGCCATAGTCGTAGGATCTCGTAACGTCAACGGGCTAAAGATGTTCGACCCTAGAATGGCATGGCAGATAACAAGCTCCATCTTCATTGTTGGTGGAAGTGTAGGTGGTGCTTTCATATTGTCTTGTGAGTGACCATCTATGAAAGTCGTTAAGTATAATATACCAACAATTCTTTCCAGACTTCACCCCAACGGTCGGACTTGGCTGTAGAAGCGGAGGCTACGTCGTCTACCTAATCATCGCAGCAGCACTCTTACTCACAGAAATCCTAATCTGGTGGCTCACCCACAAAACAACCCACACAGAAAACGAGCCCCTCGCCGGAGTCCGAACGAGGATCGAACGTCACTTCTCCCAGAGAAACGACTTCCAAGAAAACCTCGCCACGACAAAATGGACCGCCCACAACTTGACCTGGTTCCGCGCCCAAACCCTCCGCGACATAACCAAAAACTTCGTCATCCGCCCCGGCGATATCGCCAACACGGGCTGTCTCACCTACATCGTCTTCGCCCAAACCTTTGGCTCCTACCAAACCTGCGACTGCATGGCCAGCACCTGGGCCCGCACCGGCGGCTTCATCGATTTCCAGACCGCGGCCGATTACAAAGCACACGGCATCTACGTGTACTGGGGCGCGTCGACCGCGCTGTCGATTTTCGTTATGAGTGTGGGGTTGGCGTATATTGTGCATGAGTATTATACGCAGAGTCATTTTTCGACGGAGGATTATGGGAGGGCTATGGAGGGGTTGAGGAGGACGAGGAGGTGGAAGAGGTGTACGCGGTCTGTGGGGGTTGTGCCGGATTTGGTTATTAAGCTGGGGAAGGTGGGTTGGTTTAAGGTTAGTGGGGAGGTCGAGGAGGGGAAGGAGGAGTCTGGTGTGGACTGCGGATAAACAGTTGTATCGGTTGAGCAATTTGGGGTATCGGTCCTAGCTTGATTTGAATAGCTGGGTCAGGACAGGTAGCCATGATTTGAATGGCTTGTGGAATGCAAAGGATGCCCCATCATTTGACTGGAGAATTCAACAGATAGTATTCACGAGGAGTTCCAAACCGTTGCGTTGGGTATCATGTATTGCTGCTGCCATCTGTACAATGCCGACAATCTCAAGCCGGAGCCACAGCTGGAGTCCGAGACCGCCCAGGTATCCAAGACGATATGTAATCCCCCCATCCCTGCTTAGGTGTTTCTTCCTCTTTTTGAGTCCCCGAGTCCTTTCCCTGATCAGTCGCCGGCGCCTCAACTTCCACCTCCGCCTCAAGAACTGGCCAAGCAGCAGTGTGTCTACTCTTTTGCAGCCTATCGTGAACCACACCCTCCGGCCATGTCTCCGCATACTCCGCATCAAGCACATCCGCCCACCTCACATAGACACCCTCCACACCCTGCAACTCCTTCTCCACATCCAACGGATTCTTCTTAACCTTGCTCTCCCCCTTCTGCCTCTTCAATCTCTCCGTCCTCTTCATCCTCCTCTCCGCATTGGCCACTCTATCCTCCGAAGGTCCTATCTCCTGCTGCCACAGCACCGCAGCCAAATCCGCCACAGAGTTCGCCTTCTGATTCATTAAGACCCTGCCCCGCATTTTAGTCGGGTAAAGCTGCCCGGCGAATTTGCCTTCTTTTTCTGTGATGTCTTCGAGGTTGTAGGTGGTTTCGTGGAGGCGCCGGAATTCTCGTAGCTTGCGGTAGGCGGCGAGACCGGCGTGGGGGGAGGGAAAGTGGACCATTGCGAGGGGGGACCAGAGGTCTTTTCGTAATCGTGCCGGGACGGTCTTCTTTCCTAAGTAGGGTAGTTGATCGAGGGAGTCTTTGTTCTGGAGTGATATTTAGATCGAAAGCTGGCTGTGAAAATTGAGATACGTACATTGAGATGACGAGTCAAGGAGTAGACAACCTGATTGGTCTGGATGTTGTTGTAGAGGTAGATGTGTTGGCCATGGTGTATTTCAGGAACGTCAGTCTTGGGTAGTCGAACGCCCTTTTGAATCGGCTTGCGGATTAGGTAGGAGTTGGGGGGCAATTCGGGGGAGAGACTGCCTCGTCTGGTCCCATAAGTCCCTATTCTCTTAGGTTTGACCATTGGAGAGACTGAAGCACTCAAGTAGAAGGACGAATCGCCGGCGAGTCTGTGGTCAACGACTTAGGAGTGCCCGAAGAGTTTCGATTATGGAGGAGATGTCTTGGCGAGCCCGTTAGGGTCAATATATTTAAGGTTCAATCTAGCCAGAAAATGGTCTTTAACTATTCTATCAGGTGTTGCGAGCAACATAGAACAAAATTTGAAGAATAGAAATAGATACAAGAGCAATACTTCACGATCGCAGCTCTAGGTAGATATGTTCATCGATTCCAATCACCAACGCCTCGCGATCGCCCAGGCCCTCTAATCATACAAATTTCCACATGGGTTCCCGTTCCTCCGTGCTGTTTCAGATCGACAGTAAATTCGTCAACCTCCTTCCATCCATACTTCTTATAAAGCTTCAGACCAGCAGGTGAAGCTTCGATATACGTCCTAGCATTAGCTTTATCAGCAATAGCTAAGCCCTCCTCAAGGAGCAATGCGCCAAGACCTTGACGTTGGTGGGTCGTTGAGACGGCGAGGATGTCGAGGTCTTTGCGGACGAGGTGTCAGCGTTGAAGTTTGGTGGTGCGCTGGATGTGGTGTTCTGGTGTGACCATAATAGTCGGACCAGACTAATGCGAAGCGGGATCTACTGACAGAAATCTGTACTCTCTTTGTAGAACTTCTGGCGTCTTTCCTTGAGTGCACCGAAGAATTCGCGATATAAGTCCACGTTTGCTCCCGCTGGTAAAAGTGATATCTCGTCCGTTAACTTGTTCTGTTGCTGCTTGGCCGCACGCTGCTCTACTGTCAATGCATGTGGATAATACCATTTGGCAAAGGCAACAATCTTCCTACGAGAATCAGCGACTGAGCAAGCATGTGACCTCCAACCGACTATTCAGATCCGGCTACAAACACCATTTGCTTGAGATGGGCTAGTCGCGGATCGTATAGGAAGGAGTCACACACACCCGGTCTCTGGCTCTACTGCTTTGACTAGGCGAGAGCCATCCGCTGCTCCTGCAAAGTATTGGCGCATTGTGGAGGCAAGTCTCTCCTCTCTTGGGACATTTAGCCATAGGGTCGTCCGAATCGCATTCTGCTCGAAAGCATCAAGGTAGATGGCGTTCATTTCGGCAGAATCCGAGGCGTCTCCGGGGTGTAAGGTATACTTCATCGTCAAGAATACAATGATCGAATCAATGCCCGAGGATTGTCTAGTTGTAAAAGATACTCCACCCTGGGAGTCTCGGGAGTGTAAGATAATTTTGCGCGCAGATGAATCCTATTAGCACGGACGGGCATCTCCAACCGAACAGCCCTACCAGGCTTAGGAGGCTCGGAGGATGTCTCGGTGTGTTCGGTTGGGGGTGAACCCATTGACAGACACCCACTTTTCGAATTCGCCGCACTTCGAGTCTGGCGAGATAATCGATGTGTGCCTGAGCTTCTGATTCTTTGTCATGATAAATGATGCCTTTTGTTCTCTCCCAAACGCCGATACCCCAATGCGCCGGGGCACTACAGCATGTCCCATCAGCAGGCACCAAAACAAAATGATAGAAGTAATGGGGTGACTAGTTTCGGTGACGTGAAGGGTCTGTCGCGAGACAGGCCATGGCTACTGCCCTCCGTACGCCAATTCTCCCAGACTTAATTTCAATGTGGGCTGCATTGGCTTACCTTTTTTCGACTGTCAGAATCGCAAACTACGACATCTTCAAGGAATCTCTCTTCGCAACTTATCCTTTTCTTTCCCTTCATCCAGGCCTCGAGGCAAGGCCACTGATGACGAGTCTCTGCCATACGCACTCAAAACACCGGCAACGATTCTTGCAAGGCGCGAAATCCCCAAGCTTGAGCATTCCAAGTCTTCAAATGATCTCAAGCCGTCTCCCCGAAAGATCAACGTTACAGTAGAAGGCGAAGAGTCTGACGGTGGCACGAAAGGAAAGCCTAGACCGGTGAATAGTAAGCTCAGGAGAAGAAGCACTCTCAACTGGACAAATGCGCCTCCCCGTGTACGACAAGACAAATTGGAGGATGTTGTCCGGGAGAGGATGGCGGATACTTGGTTCTCTTTGCACTGCGCCGGTGTCGAGGAGCCCGTGTACGTGAGCGAAGTAGCGGAGAAAGCAATGAACCCCAGTTTTAGGTTCTTTGACCTCAATATTTACGGGCCAACGATCACGCGACAGGATGAATTGACTATCAAATACTGGGCGAAGACAGAGAACATGCAGGAATATCAGCTACTCATTGAGCTCCAGCTATGCCTCCGCTCGCTCCAATTTATTGGTAAATCGGTATGTACTGGCGTGCGCAATCGAGTGAGCCACCGCTGACATCGCGGTACAGCTTGAAAACTTCCACCATCCTCTTCCTCAGAACTGTATACTTCTTCATCTTGCCGACGGCATATACACAAGCTTCACTGATCTGCCTTTGGATGAGCCTGTCCTGGCCGCTCTGAACGCCTCAAAGCAAACCCAGGCTACTCAGTCGACGTCCTCATTCGATGCTCTGATGCGGCTCTCCAACCTTGATGACTGTATTCAAGATGCACTTGCCACGCGTGAGAAGCTTGCTGCGCAGATAAGCAGCATCCTTGAAGACCGGAAGCAATCTCTCGACATAACCAATGCCTCTTCACAGGCCGAAGAAAGGCTAGCTGCGACTCATCGCTCGCTTGCGACTGCTCAGAAATCGGTGAAAGGTAAGCAAAGTGGACGTTCCGCACTCCAAGCCAGTCTTGAAACCCGGCGATCCGCCATTTTATCAGGCAACGCGAGCCAACAAAAATCGCAAAATCATCTAGCCTCAGCCCAGGAAGACCTTGTCACACGCAGGAAGCTTTGGCAAGAAACTAAGTCCACGCTCACTGGCCAAACTCGGCGCGTTTGCGAAGATCTTCTACGCGTATACCCAATTGAACCTTTTGAACAGAAGCCTCTTTCTTTCACCATCCGAGGACTTCACTTACCGAACGCTGCTTCTACCTCATCTGCCGAGGCAGATCCTGCTGTCACTGCCGCTGCTCTCGGCCATGTTGCTCACGTTGTATATCTACTTTCACTCTATCTACTGACGCCCACTCCCTATCCACCTTCACCGCATGGGTCGACATCCACGATTCTCGATCCAATATCGGCCAATATGCCGTCTACTGCAGCGCGCACGTTTCCCCTCTATCAGAAGGGGGCAGTGGCTTATCGATTCGAATATGGCGTGTTTCTACTGAATTCCGATATCGAGCTTTTAATGAGTAGGCAGGGATCAAGAATGGTCGATCTGCGACATACGCTGCCAAACCTGAAGTACCTTCTCACTGTGCTTACCACTGGAAAGGGCGAGCTGCCGCCCAGAAAAAAGGTCGCAGCGAAGGGTTTGGGTAATGGAAAAGCATTGAACGACTGGAGAGTAAATGGAGGGGCGCAGACAAAAGAGAAGACATCTCATACTAATGGAAAACTTCCAGAGTTGCGAGCACTGTGTGATGAAGGTGTATTATGAGATTTATATGTTTCTCTGTGTATATTACTCGTGTCCTTTTGAGTAATTGATACCACATTCAGACGTCAGCATTGATCAAATAGAGCGGCTTGAGCATCAAATCCCCATACTTGACCAGAATACTTTCCAACGTAATAGAGTTTGAAATTGATGAGCAACGGCTGAAGGCTTGGCGCATTTAATCCCATAAAGTCGTGGCTCACATGTTTCGCATGAATACCAACGGCATTGACAACAACATTGCTATTGAGGACTGATTCCTGACTATGACTCGATCCAGAACTCGACGCAAGTCGAGCAGTCTTGGAGAGGAACTTCGGGGAGATACCGGGGCCTCAGCACTCTCCACTCTCGAACCCATACCAGCCTTCAACTCCCCCCCCTTGACACCCACTGGACCGGTAAGCTTACAACCATTCTTTGAGCCCTTACATGTACATGTACTAACATGATCCTCCAGCGGAATTCTCAAAAATCCTTCCGACCATTCTCTAAGCGACGAAAAGCAAAAAGTCTCTTCCGCAGGTGGAAGGTCTACTCTTTTCGGCATACATGGCTCAATCCCCTCATCCTCATCTTGATAACCCTTTCCGCCTACGCCATCAATCCCACTACCTCGAATCCGTTCCGCCGCGCCATGTTTCTTTCCTATCCGATACCATCAGATCACCCACTCATACCATACGATGGACTTGAGGCGTTGCCGTGGCCGCTCGACGTAAATTTCCTCACCTCCCCTACATACTATGGCAAAGGCCCTCTGGACTTCGCCTTCGTGGCCTTTTACATTGTCGTTCTGACCTTCACCCGCGAATTCCTGATGCAACGGCTCATCCGCCCCATGGCGATCTCCTACGGTATTAGGTCTCGAGCAAAGCAAAATCGCTTTATGGAACAAGTCTACACGGCCATGTACTTCGCCATTTTCGGTCCGTACGGTCTTTTCGTCATGAGTCGGACACCGGTTTGGTATTTCAATACTGTCGGCATGTTCGAGGGGTTTCCGCACATAGCGCACGAAGGGCTGTTCAAGGCATACTATTTGTTGCAGGCGAGCTATTGGGCCCAGCAATTCATAGTCCTTGTTCTGCGACTGGAAAAACCTAGGAAAGATTTCAAAGAGCTGGTGGGGCATCATATCGTGACTATTGTGCTGATCGGACTGAGTTACCGGTTTCATTTCACGTATATGGGGCTTGCGGTTTACATCACGCATGACATTAGCGATTTCTTCCTTGCGGTTAGTACACAGCCTACAAAAATAATGAAAGGACTGTCAAAACTAATTGAATGATCGTAACCAGACATCGAAGACCTTCAACTATCTTGACGCCTCCTTTGTCATCCCTTACTTCGCTCTCTTCATTGCCATATGGGTCTATCTCCGCCACTACGTCAATCTCGTCATCATCCACTCCATCCTCACCACCTTCGAAACGGTCGGCCCCTTCGAGCTAAACTGGGAAACTCAACAATATAAATGCTCGCTCAGCCAGTACATCGCTTTCGGGCTGCTGGGATGCCTACAAAGTATCAATATCTTCTGGCTATATTTCATTTTGAGAGTGGCATATAACATCGTGCTCAAGAAATCGTCTCAGGACGTGAGAAGTGATGATGAGGATACGGATGCGGAGATCGAGGTGAAGGAGGGAGAGGGGTATGAGGTTGGGGTGTCGGGCGGTACGGCCGGTGAAAAGAAGACGCTGGGAAATGGGAAAGTGTATGGTATGAATGGGAAGGCTTCAGGGGGCTACGGTACTAAACCCGAGGCTGTTTTGGAAGGGAAAAAGGTGAAGTGAAGCTGGACTTCTTGTGTGTGCTATGTCCTATCCTTTGGGTGTGTAGAGTATGTCTGTTAGTAGATACCGCTCGAGTCGAACGGGTTTTAATTGGATACATATTCATTCACCAATGTTCAAATTTGTCAAAATGGCGATGCTAAGTGGGAGACTTGCCATCAATTGAGATAGCCGCTATGTTGGTAAGCACCCTCCAGAATCCAAACATTCAAGCTAGAAACATCATAGTTTGCTTGAAAAGGGGACCGAAGGAGCATCCTAGATGGAAGACTGAGAGTACAGTAGATCGTACAAGCCGGTAAAAGGCAGACGCTACGAAGGAGTGGTTCTCTAATATCAATTGCTAGGCCTCGCTGTAGCAAAGAAGGTCAAAGGCACAGCAAAGTCGTTGTCCATGGATATTTTCATTAGATGACTATACGCTCCAAACTATACTTCCCCACCATCTTACTCTTCAACCTCCCAATATCCCTCTTACTCCTCCTCACCAGCTCCCCCCCACCCACCACCTTCGTCGTCGACACCCCTTGCGCCGGCTTCAGACCCAACGGCAACACATTAGACACCTCTTCCAACGGCACCGTCACCGGCTTTGCAGGAACAGCATCAAGCTGGTTTTCACCAGAAATTTTCGACAGACCGATTGGACTGTGCTTGGCGCACAACAACATCTCCTCCAGCATACCCTTCAAATACGTAGCTTCCTCAATACCTTCCAACGCAGCCGAGATTTCGGCTTTCATGTACGCGATGGTGTCGTCTGAGTCGGCGAGGGAATCGGATAATGACGTTCCAGATATCCAGCCGCCGGTGCCGATACTGTCGATGGTGCTGTTGAGGAGGTGGACGATGTGACTGATTTGGTCGTTGGCGGGAGGGTCTGTGGGGGGTGCTGAGAGATGGTCTTCGTAGGGGGATAGCCAGCCGCTTCGGGCTATTTCCATTCGGAGGGCGTCGACGAGGGTGCGAAGTTGGGGTGTTGATAGTTCGGTTCTTAGGGCTCGGGCGATTGATGAGGAGGGGATGGCGTATAGTCTCTTGATTGCCATTGTGAGGATAGGATGACTACAGTTTTCTTGGTCGATTATGGGTGGAGGGGAAGACTGATCCTGCTCTGTTCCGCCGTTCGTGAGCAGCATTTGCACGTCGTGATCACTGCTTTCACCTTCACCATTCGTCACTAGGTTTGTGCTCTCCCTGGACTGCGATGGACTTGAGCCACGCGTCACAATCGAGAGGGTATGGACGAGCTCTCCGGAGCTTAATGGAACAGGGCTGGCGATGAGGGTTGAGAGGAGCTCTAGCGAGCTATCAAATTCCGCAAATGCTCGAACCAGCATTCCCGTTGCAAGCTTCGAAGTGGTAGGTAGGGCTCCAGAACTCTTCAGCGATTTCTCAATATTTGATAAAGTCATGAAACCTCTCTCAATAAGCAAGTTGCAGATCCTACTCGGTAGGAATCGAATTTTCAATGTGCCAGAGATTGCCATGAGTTCATCGACGCCTAGATGTTGAGATTGGTCCACAGAGAAAATTTTGCTAAGTATGTGGTAGATTCCACACTGGTCTATACGCGAATGAGTCGCTGACTGGAATGTCAGTTGGTTGTCTTCCTGAATCTCCATATCCAATAGAGGAGCTGCCATGGTCTCGAACCCTGCTGCGTCGCCTTGCAAAGCGCAGCGGTCTAAATCTACCACGTGGTCGTCCCATTTATCCTTTGTTGATGACGTTGGCATATACGTCCCAAGTGATTTAATCTTGCGATTTGATGTTTGATTCAAGAGACTCTTGGAATTGATGGCAGAACCATGCCCAATGGAGTTTATCAGGAGTCCTTCGCGCTTCCGCTTTCTGACTACACCGTTCTGAAGTGTCGCGGTCCATAGCTGGATTGCTATTATTTTCCGTCCAGAGAGTGCAACCGCTAGGTCTGACGGAGCACAATACGATAGCAACCGGATTTGAGCATCGCTGACTTCCCTATCTGCAGGTTTTAGGGAGGAAATGATGTCTGTCAGGCTACACTGCGCTTGTATCGAGCAATAAGGTAATTCAATGACGGACAGGCCAGCGTGACTGCTGCAAGCAAGCAGATTTGTAGATAGTCGCAGGTAAGACACATCAGTATCCCGATCCAACTCCAACTCATGTTCGAGTCGGGGAACTAATCCGGTGAGACTGTAGACCGCCAGAAATCCTTTGGCATTCTGATAGATAATCCCACTCGCAACATGCATCGTGATTGCTGAGGTTTCTAACAGCAACTTGGAGGGTTCCGGGATGAGAGTTGAACCCAGCAATTTAAGCTTTTGCGTGCTTCGTGAGGAGTGTCCTTCTGCTATGGGACTCGTTTCACTTATCGTTAGGATCATAAATTTCAAAGCACCCGAAGCACTGGTTTCCCCCTTCTCCCTGGCTCGAACTAGCATGAGTAAGAGACTTCCATCAGACTGCCCTCTTTCAGTGTCGAATGAAGCTAAAACATCCTCTCGATCCTTTAATATTGCTTTTTTGGCCACCTCCACGCTCAAGACGTTTGCGAATTCCACATGAAAATTTTGAGTTGTCTCCGAATCCGACGGAATTGGTGTGCTCCATTCTTCAGTGCCAAGGTCTTGTGAGTAGCAGGTGACCATTCCATCTTCGTGTATAGCAAGCACCTTATTTGGCGAAGTGCTACTGTAGTCCCGTGTAGTGAAGGCAAGCGTATCCAATGTCACTACTGGCGCAGTGTCTTTTCCCAACGTGGTTGAAGATGCTTCAATTGCCCCTGTGGGATTGGATTTGGTGCCTGCAATTTCGGAAAAGCAAAGAAGCCGAGGCTTAGGTGAGGTGATGGAACAGTACGTGAGTCTTTGAGAAGGGGCCGACCCTTGCCTTCGAAGACGTATTGAATACGGCGGACAGGTGAACACGGCTTGAGGTGATACAGCATAGGATGTAGCTAGCTTGGAGGTTTGAACCTAGATGCTCCATTAGCCGATACAAGGTGGTATTAATGACATAGGTGCGTACATCGTAGATCCTGATTCCCTGACCGTCAATAGCAACAGCAAGCTCCGATCTCTTCCTCTTCCTTGAGCCTGTAACAGAAAATACATTGGCAGTAAGAATTCGCGCGTTGGAGCCCGTTAGATTCTGGGGTACTTCCGTAAGGGTGTATGACTTGTTGAACATCGCCGCGAAGCTCGTTTGAATGAGTGCGAAGAGCTAATCCGGTCAGCGCCTCAGACGGCCTTGTAGAAGCTCTCAAAAAGTTCGTGGATCGCGGAGTTAGGAGTTAATTGATCTCTAGAACACCGAAGTTTACCCGGGCGCAATGTGGAAGTCACTGCACGCGACGCGAGTGAATGAAGTGATGTTCTCACAATGAAGTCAAACCCACCAGGTCGACTTCCACTTGGATGTGTCATGGAAATTGGCATCTTCGTTAGCCATCGATGGCCCACATCTATCTGACCTTCTTGTAGGACCTCCTTATGCATGAACGTCCTAAAAGGTGAATGATGGTGGTTTTACAAAGGATCAGATGGCTGTCATGACGGGGATGTCATCTCATGGCATGCAGAATGTGCATCCTTTCTTCATTTCAAAATCTGGTAGGTATTTCATGAATTAATTGGGCTTCATCGCTGAGAACACATACCAGCAGGCGCAGCACCATCTACGGTAGAAGATATCAACCAGGATGAAGATCGTCGCAAACGCCGGCGGACTGTATCTCCTGAGCGTTCTCCTGAAAAGCCAAAGAAGCCAGGCGAGGATGCTTGGGCCGATCAGCTGAAAGTTGCAGCATACGGAGAACTCTCAGCTTCGGTCACAACAGCAACACCAACAGCGTCCGAGGATGAAACCATTAGTCGGCCCCCAAATGACGGTACCACTGCAATTGCTTTGCAAGACAGCGGTGAGCAAGATTCCAAATCGCGCCTATTAGTCAATGGGACGACTGCTGCTCTTGAGTGTACAAGACAACATGAAGTCAATGACTCGGGTGAGAAACCTGCAGCAACACCACCCAGAAAGATTTTGAAAGTCCGTCCAGATGGCAAATTGGCCTCCCCGAAGAGGCCAAACGTCGGGCAGGATACGACTCCACCAAAGAAGATGCTGAGAGTCCGCTCGGACGGCAAACTCGGCTACCCAAACGCGAAAGAACCCCTTCAAGGCATAAAGCCGAAGCGTGCGAGGAGATCTGCGCTGTTGCCTGAGGGGCCTAAGACACTGGTAGCGAAAGTCAAGTATGGCGTAGACGAAAAAATCCGCTCAGAGATTGGAGGCAAGATTGACGACATCTGGTCTGGCGAGGAGCCCAACGCAAATCTTATGAAAACTAAGGCCCTTGTACCTTCGGAACCTCCGAAGGTGACACATCCCTTTTTTCTCGGTTCAAATGCGCGGACTGCGGGTCGAAAATCATCCATTAGTTACGAGGATCTTAAGGACGGTGACCCAAAATCACGTTCTCCGCCAGCAAAGCGAAATGAGGCTAGCCCAAGGACGTCTAGAGTTACAAGCAAGTCCTCAGACGTCACCCTTGGTATCAAAAGGGATACACCCATTGGATGGAATACATTTGGTTCAGATGCTCGGGTTTGTCGCTTTCCTGGCGCTATGGAACCTATATGGCCCCCGTATGAGATGCTTCATATTGGTCAAGACACAATTCTACTGACAATCGATCCGGCCCCCTTGCAGGCCTCTGACATACCAAAGGCTCACTGCAAACTGAAAGACGTAGAGGTCAAAGTACCGGTGGACGAGGAGGTCTTAAAGCCTTGTCTTGATATAACTCACGCCTATGAAAATAACAATAAAGTGTCAAAAGGCGTGATATGTCGTGATTGGCGCCAATTTCGGCGTCCCCTTCGCAGGCTCATGAATGGTACTGCCTTGCAAAGGACCATTCGAAGAGAATTGGGGAGCAGACTGGACATTTCGAACTCAAGCTCTGTGGATGATCATCTCAGCGATGAACTTGGGCTCCCGGACATGTTCCACCTGCCGACTCACAAAGCCCTTGAAAATGTGTATAGAGCCATCGCAACCTCACTTAGTGCTTTCGACAGATTTGAATGCGAGACGCAGGAGTGGGTGTACAAATATGCTCCAAAGACCGCTGAAGATGTTTTGCAGTCAGGTCGGGAGACCACCCTTCTTCGAGACTGGCTAAGAGGTTCGACCACTAATGCAGTTGAGATACGACGAAATGGACCTAGGAATTCTCCCGTCACCCGACAGGCCGTGACTAAAGCAAACAAAAGGAAACGCAAAAGAGCTGAAGAGCTCAATGACTTCATCATTTCAAGTGATGAAGAAGCAAATGAAATGGACGAGCTCGCCGACTCTCGAGACCCGCCTTCACCCAAGCCTCGAATGAGACGGTCTTTAATTCGAAGCGGAGACGGCCCAGGGACTTCAGGCACCTGTGATCGATCTGCCAACGCGGTTGTTATCAGTGGTCCCCATGGATGTGGTAAGACTGCTGCGGTATATGCCGTTGCTCAAGAACTGGGCTTCGAAATTTTTGAGATTAACGCTGGAAGCCGCCGAAGCGGTAGAGACATACTAGACAAGGTCGGTGACATGACAAGGAACCATCTGGTGGGGCGTGCATCTACAGACGACCCTTTGATCGCGGAGGACCAAAGTGAGGAATTGGAGCTTAACAACGATAGTATCAAGAAGGACATTGAGACAGGACGCCAGGGCACGATGAACAGCTTCTTCAAGGCTAAGACAACAGAGAAGAAGTTACCGTCAGGAAAAAAACCGAAGGTTTCGAAAGCAAGCCCAAAGAGAAAAGAGCCTCCGAAGAGGCAAAAACCCCAGAAGCAGTCCCTCATACTTCTCGAAGAAGTAGACGTGCTTTTCGAAGATGACAAACAGTTCTGGACCACCACATTAAGTCTTGTCCTCCAATCAAAGAGACCCGTCATTATGACCTGTACGGACGAAAGATTGCTGCCGCTGAACGACATGATATTGCACGCCATTTTGCGATTTTCACCACCTCCTGCGCAGCTAGCGACAGATTATCTTATGCTTGTTGCTTGCAACGAAGGCCATTTACTCCCTCGCGAGGCTATGAGTGCTCTGTATAGTGCGAAAGGTTTAGATCTCCGAGCTTCAATATCGGAACTTAATTTCTTTTGCCAGATGGCAATAGGTGATGAGAAAGGCGGATTAGATTGGATGCTCATCAGACCAAGTCCTGATGATTTACAGAATCAGAGCCTTCCAACGCGTGTCGTGAGTGAGAATACCTACGAAAATGCCATGGGATGGCTGAGTGGTGAAGTGCATCAATCTGGTCCTGGCCTATCCCTGACCCAAGAAACAGAGCTCCTATCGGAAGTCTGGAACGGCTGGGGGATAGATTTAGGAGCTTTTGAGAGCTATTCCTTGACAAACACCCCAGTGACGGATAGCAGCACCTCAACAGGATCGAATTTAGAGGCCCTGCAGAACTGTGACCTGGCTGCTGACGCTCTAAGCGCTGCGGACACTCTCCCGGCGTGCGTATCTCGTGAGCCTGAGATGATAGTCCTCGATACCGCCATTCCGGAACTTACTGACAAGATACGAGTTAATTATACTGAAGGCTCAGCCATCCTTCTAGCGGACCCTTTCATTGACCACAGCGGTGTGGCAGAATCCTTGGTTCTCGCGTTAAGAGCCTGCGCACGACGACTACCCAATCGCCCCGGACACACAAGCAAGACTGATGCTTTAACTAAACAAGCGATCAGTTCCATGATACAAGATACTATACAACAACGCCGGTCTAGAGAATGTTTGAAACCAGCCAAAGATTTCTCAGCCTTTGAGCCAATAGCAAGGTCTTCGAACCCAGTCCTAGGCATTCCCAAAGGACCACAGATAACGTCCTTCGACGGCCCAATCACTGTGATTGTCGAGGACCTTGCCCCTTACATCCGAAGCATTGTATCTTATGATCTAAGATTAGAGGAGCAAAGGCGCCAACTTTCGGGATCATGCGAAGATGGACGAAAGACGCGAACGACGCGATCTTCTCGCGCTGCCCTTGAGGGCGGACAGAAGGCTTACACAAGGAGAGAGAGATGGTTCCCAAACGACACGAGCTTTGAATTGGTTTTGCGGTCTGGGGGTACAGGTTGGCAGGCTGCTTTGCAACGAATGATGACGAAAGATGGAGAGCTCCCAGGGTCAAGTCTAGATGGGTCGACGAGGTCTTCGGCTGGTAGCATTATGGAGAACGATATTTGAGACTTTTTACCAACATATCATGAGAGAAGGTAGTTGGTGGCATCGGGCAGCACATGATAGCATTGCCTGCGTCGCATTTGCTAGCATTTGGACCCTCACATAGAATAGCAGATTTTGCATTGCATTTACACTCAATTTGAATGAGATGCGCACAAACTTGAATGGCAGTCTCTGCCTGTTAGTCAAAGAACTACATTGACAGTGTTGCACCATTGGACTCGAGCCCAAGATCCCGCCTCCGTCATCAACCGCGTTGCCTCTTCTCCCATAACTGTTAACCATCATGCCCGCGCAACGTCAGATTTTTCGCTCGGTGCTATGAGGGTCTTCTAGTTCGTATCGAATTAATCATCTAGTGCTCGGCGCTTATGAGTACACCGACTCCACCCCGCAAAAGTAATGTCGTTATTTGGGAGCTCCCCAGACGAATCGGGCTTGTCGGCCCCTCCAGCGCGCTCCGATCAAAGATCTTCTCTCTTTGACGACGAGCAGCCACCAGAGTCGAAGAACGGGTCGGGCCTTTTCAATGATGAAGCGACTAATGGAGACTCGCCGTGGTCGATGCCCCCGCCCAAGAAAGCCAATAAACGGGACCCTGTGCAGACTCTCCTTCCTTCAAACGATGTTCCAGAGAGCTACATAGACGCGTTCAACGCCTTGGGGGACACTGAATTCAGAGCAGAAGGTGGAAAAATAACAGTGTCAGGCGCAAGGAAATTATTCGAGGGCAGTGGACTCGATGAGGCAGAGCAAGATAGGATCGTCAAGCTTGTTACTGGTGGCCAGGGCAGTGCTCTCGGTCGCAGCGAGTTCAACGTTCTGCTCGCATTGACAGGCTTGTCTCAAGAAGGCGAGGGGGCCTCCTCTCTGGATTCAGTAGATGAGAGGCGGAGAAGTATGCCTGAAATTGCAAGTCGCGCCTGCCAATGCTAATACCCCGTCGCGATCAGATCTCCCAGAGCCATCGCTACCCTTCATAAAGCAGTTGGAAACAGCCAAAGTCTCCGAAAATCTCGAGAATACGTCACCTCAGCAGCAGTCCAGTACCGAAACTAAATCGACCACCCCTAGCAGCTCACCCTACAAGTCCCGCCGCTTACGCAAAGACTCCTTAGAGAACCTCGAGGACGATCCGTGGGGAAGTCCAGCACTCCACAAAAATCACACACATACTGTCAACAATGAGGCAACACCTTCGTCGAATCCCACCGCTGCAAAACCGCTAAGGAATGGGCTTAGTGAGCCATCGAGGACTACAAGCACTTTCACCACGCACTCTGGTGATCCCATCACTGCATCATCTCCGATGGCTCCCGAGTCTCATGCAGATGTAGGCGGTGGAGGCTGGGGATCAGATGGTCCACCACACGGTGGATTCTCTGGTGCCCAACAGCCGGGCTTGAGTGGAGGAGGATTTGGTGCAAGTGGTGATGAGCAGGGCAATGATGCTAGTGGTAATCGACGATCGCTTGGAGGAGGCCGTGTCCATAATAGAGGTGTTGAAGAGACAGTCACAGTAACCCTACTCCCGGAGAAAGAAGGCATGTTCATGTTTCAGCATCATAATTACGAAGTCAAGTGTGCAAGAAAAGCAAGCTCTGTAATAAGACGGTATAGCGATTTTGTTTGGCTTCTAGATTGTTTGCACAAGAGATACCCATTTAGGCAATTGCCACTATTACCACCAAAGAGAGTCGGAGGTATGTTCAGATTCCCCTCGGCAATCACTACGCTGACAACCACTTCAGTCAATGGGCGACATCTATCCGCGGACGTGACGTTCATGGAAAAACGTCGACGAGGTCTCGTAAGATTTTCTAACGCCCTTGTCAGACATCCAATTCTCAGCCAAGAACAACTCGTGGTTATGTTTCTAACCGTGCCGACCGTGAGTACACGTCTTTTTGCGTTACTTGTACGCTAAACTCATGATAGCATCAGGAGCTCGCAGTATGGCGGAAGCAGGCCACCATATCAGTACAAGAGGAGTTCACAGGGAAAAGCCTTCCGCCAGGTCTAGAAGATTCGTTACCGACCAACCTCATAGAAACTTTCGAAACAGTCCGTTCCGGCGTCCGACAGTCAGCAGAGTCGTACATAGGGCTTTGTGGCCTCTTGGAGCGTCTTGCGAAGCGAAACCAGGGAATCGCAGCAGACTATCTCCGGCTGTCACAGTCGTTGTTGGCAGTGACAGAAACTACCCCGAGTACCTATGCCACAGATACTAACGACGTTCCGCTTTTGAATGAGGGCATAAGCTCAACTGCGAAGCATCTTACCACAAGCCAAAGTCTACTGGAAGACGAATCCCGCGCTTGGGATGAGGGCGTCCTTGAGGATTTCAAGAAGCAAAGAGACACACTTGTCAGCATCCGAGAGATGTTTGACCGTCGAGATCGATATGCGAAAGACAACATTCCCTATCTGGAACGGAGGATTGAGGCCAACGAGAACAGGCTTGCCGGTCTCATGGGCCGACCGGAGGGGACAGCTTCAAAGCCTGGAGAGCAGGAGAAATTGGAACAAGCAGTGAGAGCGGTAGGTTTCATATCGAGCGATGTGAGCCGTTAGAAGCTGATGGTGCCCTACAGGACAAACAATCAATAGTTGATCAATATGCTCGTGGTGTTCTCATTAAGGAGTGTCTTAGAGATGAGCTGGCTTACTTTCAGCAGTCGCAGTATCATGTAAGCCGACTGCATCAGGAGTGGAGCCAGGAGAGAGTCAAGTATGCTGAGCTGCAAGCCGACAATTGGAGAGCGCTGAGTGAGGAGGTGGACAACATGCCATTAGGAGACTAAAAGTATCCTGGCAATTTTAGGGTGCTTGGAACGAGCGATTATTGTAGAAAAGAGGTGTATATATTATGGGTGCTTCATGGCTAGATGGCTGAGTCCTGGACGAGGGGTGGCGGGATGGCACACCAGTAAAGCCCGTCCGAGTCAAGCATCGCCTCTCTTGCAACCCTTCAACTTCTACATAAGTGTCCAGTTTTACCCGTGTTTGGTGACCTGACAACGTCAAAGCGGTTCTCCAAGCTTTCGTCAATTACTTATTCAAGAAAGCGCGTCGAAAAAGACACGCACGCATCTCCATGCGCTTCCATTACCCGCTTGGGATGACCCACTCATCCAACGGTCAATCGGCTACCTTCATACTCAGATGCGAGCTGTGATGTGTACAAAAGAACAGAGCTTTGCACAAAATACAAGAACGTCCTGGCGTTGACTATATTACCTCTGTACACTGTCTTTACCATGAATTCCTCAGATCTACTTCGAAACATGTTATCGCCATAATTTCCTTCACATTTGACTTCATCGTTACATCTTGTCAGTACAGCTACAAACTATGCTTTCACACAGACTTCCAAACTTCGCAATTCTATCGATCTTGTCATATGTGACATTCATCTCGTTCATGTCTTGCGAGGCAGGCCGAATCGTCGAAACCGGCACTTCTACCTCGAACGGCTCTACCTCTGATAGCCACACCGTTAGACTGCTACACGGGCCGAATGATCATCTTTGCAGCTCTCCCGTTGCTGTCAACAAATATCACAATGACAGGCCCGAAATAGCGCTGCACCGCTACAAGCGACGCGTTCCCGTCCGAGCTCCAGGATCCAAGCCACTAAGCGCCCCTGACGACACTCACACCATCAGATTATTCGGCATCGATTTCGTCTATACCAACAAAGATATCAAATTATGGAAAACCATGCTCAAGAAATTCCCCGAAGTTTTCGCCTTTGGTATCGTTGGCATCGAACTTGAACCTCGACACAATCTACATGTACGAGTGGGAGCTCTCTCGCTGAATTTGTACGCTGTTGTGGAAGCGTTGACACAAGCTATTGTGTTGGCTGTGGTTAATAGGTTGGCAGATATGGCTACAAGGGGGGTTTCTGTGCTTGGGGTTTGGGGAGGTTGTGGTGGGCGCGGGCGTGAGGGTTTTGTTTGCGGCGGGGATCAGGCTGCAAGGTTTGGAGGATATAAATGAGGAGGTTGTACAGCCATTGATTGGGTTTGTTGGGTAGACAATACTTTGGGGAAGGGAATCTTGCATTCTGTATCTAAGCAAATACTCTTCCAAGCAATCTGGGTCTAACAACGAGATTCCTAGGTTCACGTGATATGGTACTAAGAGGCTTGGCATACGCTACCGGATCTCTCATTTCATTTGAGAAAGTATGAGTAGTCCTTGATACGAGTACATTTTCATCAACATCAATGAACCCACGAGCCGATACGTAACCACGCGGAATCAAATCCTATGCTCGGCCGGTATGAAGCAAAGCCAATAGAGGGCCGTCTTCTACATACTTATCTCTATTGCTGCATTCTTCAATTATTCATGCGGAAGGGTGTATTCGCAAGATGCAGTGATGAGCCACCGTCAACAGTCAACGTATAGCCATTAATGTAGCTCGCTGAAGCCGAAGTAAGAAAAAATGCCACTGCATCTGCGACTTCCTCTGGATCAACGAACCGTCCAATGGCCAGATCTCCCAGCATTGTTGTCTTGAGCGCTGGGACTTCTTCCAGGTATTTGTTTATCATTGGGCCAGAAACGTACGATGGCGCAACTGCGTTGATGCGAATGAGCTTACGAGCGTTTTCGAGGGCTATTTGAATGCGTTGTCTTGTCCGCCGGTCTTCACAATCGTTTGGTAGAATGTTATGCACTCTCTTACCTGCTGTCTGCACAGGCTCTTTAACTGCGTGCTTTGCAGAAATGTAATTCCTCACCCCGAGGAACGCTCCCTCGGATGCAAAGGACGTCAGAATGACAATGGAGCCTCTGCTCATGTGTCTTGGGGAGGGTCCCGTCGGCCGACCAGCGGCAGGCATGGGTCTTGGCTCTTGCTGCAGCATAATTTGAAGAGTCTTTTGCACACACAAAAAGCCGCCTATGTTATGGACTTCATCCATACTCCGGTAATCTTGAAGTATCATTGAGCTGATTTCTTTCTGCCCAGAGGCGCCCACCTGTTCATCATTCAGCTGTTGTCATGGTACGTGTGGATTCTGATAGAGCAGGGGTTGTTAACACTTACACCTGCGGTGCTGACGAAATGATCTATGCGGCCAAATAGCGATTTGGTCTCGTCAACCATACGCTGAACACTCATCTCATCTCTCGTGTCTACTTCTAATGCATGGACTTTGTATCCTCCAGAGTGCTCACTCTTGCGAGAATTGCTCATCAAAGACGTCTCTCTCGCGGCTTCCAAGTTAATACCAGCGCAGACTAGTGTGCTTACTCCACGAGAAGCAAGAGTGAAGGCAACTTCCCGGCCAATGCCGCTGCCTATCAGGGGAGAGGTTATCTCTCTAAACTCACGACACATATAGTGAGAGTTGCACTGATTTTGTCGCCGACTCAAAGTTCAAAAGGCTCGAATTGTTCATACCTGCTCCTACAACGAGCGCAAGTCTATCGAAATCCATTGTTGGAGTCAAAGCTACTACCACAGATAGTCTATGCTGCCCATTAATTCCTGGGGTTAGGTAGGGAATGAAGCCGTTACAGACTTGGTGACGGAAGTTGGTATGACGAAGATTATCCGAACAGTACCCGACGCTACTCATGAACGAACGATATAAGTAAGCCACGAAAGGATCTATCTCCGCTCTGTAGGAACATCCTAAGGTGACATTGCGTCATGTGCGGGGCCTATGCAACCTCATGAGCCGACAATCATCTCTGACATTTGAATACTATCGATATTCCTTGTCCGTCCAACAGTCCTCAGAAAAGGAAGATCTGTACTTACTTGAAAGGGCTTTCGCCTCGCATTTCTCAGAGATGCCTTGGCTAGAGGTCTCCCCTGGAAAATTCCAGAGAACCATTGGTGAAAACGAAGCCTTTATCAAGCTAGTCGGCGACCCTGGCCATCCTTTGGGACGCGAGCACTGGGCCATTAACTCCATCGCGTCGTTCGCAGTTCGTGGCTCCCTAAAGGAACAGGAGCTCCCTTCTCTCTTCCTCAAAGCATGGAAATTTCTACGATTCGAGCATCCGAGTATAGCAGCTTATGTCGCAGACGACAAGACATTAGAGTACAGTATTCCAGGCTCCGTATCACTAAATCAATGGGCTACTGAGACTTTCCACATAAGTTATGACAAGACCGCCGAAGATGTCATTCCAGAGCTTCAGCCCGGCCCTTATGCAACCCTTATATACTTACCTAAATCAAATGAGATGTTAGGACACACTTCGCACTGGCGAACGGATGGTATTGGCGTTCTGCTCCTCCTCGACGCCTTTCTTGGCCTTGCTGTGACTCCTAACCTACCCGACCCTGAAACTCTTCCCTGGGGTCAGGAGATTGCTCGACTTGCACCATCAGTGGAAGAGGCAGCAAACATTCCAAAACCACCGACTGATGCCATTAGAGATCTTGGCCAAAAGAATGTACAGACGTTCTTCCATGCAGTTGGTGCAGTCGGGATTCCTACAAGGGCGAACCTACCACCCTGCCTAGGGGCACACGGTCTTCTCGCCTATCATTCGGCCTTTCCGAGACAAAATTCATCACGAACCAGAGCAAAGTGAAAAGCTTGTCCGTCACTTCTGCTGTTCACGCCTCAATCGCAGCAACTCACGCCACTCTCGCGTTAAAAGAGAACAAGAACAAACACTAAACCAGTACCATCCGCTTCAGTCTTCGAACGTACCTGCCTGAGCCATACTCTACTCCGAAATACGCGAGCGGCTTGTATACGACTGGTTGGATGAAAGCAGTCCCCCCATCAGCCTCCTGGCTAGACAATGCGAGTGCCTACAACAGTGAATATCGTAGCGGGCTGAGTAGAGAGTATATCGACTCGCACAGGGAATATGCACTGGGAATAGGAAATTTGATCCGCAATATGCCGCAACGAGGAGACCCTCCCAGCGATGTTGATATTAGCAGCATTGGTATCGCCGAAAGTCTGATCGAGCGTGTCAAAGGCACCCCGGATCGAGGGCTGGAGATCCAAACAGTATCCGTTGGTGTTGAGATCCTGACCAGGCAGGGCGTCTGCTTTGTCTGGACCTTCAGAGACCAGCTGCATCTGAATCTTATCTATAACGAGAGCTTTCATGACAAGTCGGACACAGCCAAGTTCCTACAAACGCTGAAAGGTATTCTGCTGAAGCAACTTGAGTGACGAGCTTATATATGGGGGAAAGGATGTAGATTGTATGTGCAATTGAGTGATCAGAGAGAGTCAGAGTTCACACCGTCACGAAGCCAAATGCAATCATGATTCTTAGCTTCCGCGTCATGACTTGATTTTCGAAACCAAGAATCAAAGCGTTGAAGTTCCAGCTTCTCAATTAACTTATTTGAACTGTCCCGATGCTTGGTAGGTATTGGTAAGGCTTCCCCTATTTAAGTTCTATCGTACCATAACGGCTTTTGAACGCTAATTAGAGCAAAATCAGAACGTCAGACAATCAGAAGTGCAAGAAAATTCCTTTTCTTGGCCTTTCGAGTAGAACATACGGAGACCACAAATTTTGAGATAGACTTGCCATGACCACGGAGCAAAGTTGACTAATGCAACGATGTTGTTGGCTGACCTGCCTAAGCCTTCTTCAATCTCTGTCTGATCAAATCTGTTTCAAAGCCAGAGGTTGAACAGAAGAGGCACTCGGATCAATAACTCGTTTCTCATGCGACTCTCATGGAGCTTTTCAGGCTGAAAGTTTAGTTTGTAAGGGCTGACAAGCATGCACAATGTTTAGTCACGATCATTGCACGCTAGTCTTGGCGTTCATGCATGTCTAGTTCAGATCTCACCCGTCCAAACGACATGTCAGAGCTTGTAAGTTGACTCAGCCAGCAAATGACAGATGTGACGCTCGTTCTTTCACTGAATCATTAGACGTCTTGAAAGCGTGTGGGTCGATGGAGTAAGCCTGACCACGTCCTAGCCTAGGCCCATTTAGGGACTAGAAGAAAGAATCGTATCATCTATGGTGCACCTCATGCAGGAGGGCGGTACCGGCGGCGCTCTACTCCGCCAGGCCCGCCACTTAAAGTTTCTGCCAACTTTTTTACTTAGATTACACAGAGCATGGACCCTAGCCTGGATCTTCCACTTATATCATTCGGTTCATTCACCACACAAATACTAACAGTGCCATTCTCATCTTCGGAGCAACGGATATCTCATTTTCCAAGACCTCACCACTATCATGGCAGAGAACACAGCTCTTATTCTGATCGATCTCTACAATGAATTCTTACACCCGAATGGTAAAGCTACCGCTGCACTCGCCGACTCATTGGCAGACACCAACACCATTGAACATCTTCGGCAGGCTCTTGACATTGCCCGCTCAGCGAGGATTCCAGTGTACTACAGCCTTCATCAACAATATCACGAAGGGAAATACGACGGCTTCGAGCATTGGAACGTAACGCTGCTCAGTATCAGAGACTCCAAAATGTTTGAGGAGGGAAGTTGGGGCGCAGAGATCTTGAGTGGCCTTGAACCGATTCCGAAAAACGGAGATATTGTAATCTCGAAGCATTGGAATCAGAGGTAAGTTTGATCTTTTGTAAGAACAGACATTGAGTTCTCACGACCCCTGCAAGCTCATTCAAAAACACCGATCTTGACTGGCAACTTCGTCAGCGAAACATCTCGCACCTTGTATTTGCCGGTCTCGTTGCAAACACTTGTATTGAAACTACTGCTCGCGATGGAAACGAGAAGTAAGTGACCTTAGACATTGGGTTGAAATCACACTTGACTCGACTAATGTGCTTTCCGAAAGTGGGTACAAAATTACGATGCTGTGAGTACATCTAACTCCAGATCTTCGGCTTAATCACTCACATTGCCTCAAGGTCCGACGCCACCGCCGGGTGGACAATCGCTTCGAAGAACGCTGCTGTTGAGCATAGCTGGCCGGCTTTTGCACATGAGGTGATTTTGACCAAGGAATGGCAACAGAAGGTCGTTGAAAGGACATGATTGCGAATCTCTGACCACCATCTAGATGTCTACGTCGAGCTATAGATATTGCCGCCTGAGGCTGAAGGATTTCAAAGGCAATGATCAAAATAGACTCGTAACAGTCACATACTCTGAATAGCACTCCAATTTTGCCGATAAGCTCATTATATCATTCTTTGTGATTGTCCCCATGGCTTTGGTAATCTGTTTCGACGATGATAATGGGTTATGGCAATCCACGACTTTCCTGACATTCGTTCCCTTATCACTTGATTGATCTGTTGAATAATCGATGTTGGTCATGAGTTCCTTGTTTATTTGCTACCTACTCGAGAGGAATTTCAAATATGTCCACCAGGGTATATGTGTGAGACGTAGGGCAAAATTTAACAAATCTGGCTATATCTGGGAAACATTATCAATTACGACGATGACAAGAGAACTGCCTGTTACTCGAGGACGAGCCCAGATTCACAATCTAGGATATGCTTTACTTTTGACTCGCACCGGTGCCATAACAGTCGTGCTGGGTTACGAGATCACCGCCGGCCTGGCTTAGCCTTGTAATAGCGCTAGGAATGGACGAGTGGTGTTGGCAAGTCGCAGGAGCCATCTACCACACCATTTGATTCATATACAAGGCATTATCATGATATGCAGCGCAGATGAGCGATGTGCTGACAGGACATCTTACAGCTATCGGCACAATAGACTTGCCCTTCATCGGCTGGTATCCTCCGCCGCAGATCACGTTCCGCTGCCATGTAGTCATCGTCGAACCTTTAATCCTGGGCCGCATAACACTCGCATAGATGGCGAAGGCGATCAGTCACACTAGACTCGTGCCCTGATGGTACTGGCATAATTTCATGACGTGCATTTCTCCATCGAAGGCTTGATTCCCTTTGTGACATAGCGGCGGAGACTAGCGGCGGAGACTAGGTCCACCGCTACGACAAGGTGAGATTCCCCGCTGAGCCGCCGAGCCCCCTTTGCTTTACTGTCTATCAGGCGTTCAGATCAAAGTCTAAGATTCGTTTCCTCCAATAACGACGACGTACCCTTACGAATCACGCAATTTGTACCATGCCAATCTCACAGTCAGTGCAGTGAGCCTTGTCCTGACATCCTTAGCAATGTGGCGACGACAGGACTCTGGAGCTTTCCGTCGCATGCCTTTTGCTAGAGGCCGCTGTGTATCCACGAGCAAGTATAAATGAAGATCCTACCCTTCACGTTGAGAGCAATGCATCATGGCGATCCACCCCAAGCCTGTACTGTGCTATGTCCTTTGCAACATTTTCCTGCTCACTAACGCCTTCAATCACCTAAATCAGTCTTGCATTAACCGAGACTGCGGCGCTCTTCGTATCGCTATCTCCAACCCTCCTGTCAATCTTTGGGACGCCAATATCATCGAAGAATTCAATGTCTTTCTGAAATCCTTGAATGGACAAAATAAGACGAAAGTGGTCGTGTTCTCAAGTGATACCCCTGATTTTTACGTCACTCAAATCGATCTCAACATCCTCAGCCCCAATGCAACATCTTCCATCAATACAAAGCTTGCACTAGAAAATTACTATGCCAATCTCGACTTGTTGCTGTCGACGCCGGTCATCTTCATTGGTGAAGTTAATGGGAGAGCCTGGGGCGCTGGTGATGAGCACCTCCTGCGAATGGACATGAGATTTGCTGGCCCCGACGCACAGTTCGGCGCTCCAGAAGCAGGCGTTGGTCTGATACATGTTGGCGGCCTACAGCAGCTTGTCAGACTGATTGGACCGGGCCTAACGGCGGAGTATTTGCTGTCCGCAGCTCAAGTCGATTCAAACGAGGCAGCACGAATCGGATGGGTGAATTCCGTATACTCAACTCCAAACGCGTCGCGGAACCATGTTGACCAACTTGCGTCACGAATTGCGCTGTTCCATGTCGAGGCCATTCGTGCTACCAAAGCAAGTATCGCAGAGCAAGGTCCTCCACGACAAGGTTTCGAAGACGATTTAACCAGGTTCGATGATCTTTCTGCCCTACCATTTGTGAAGCGAAACGTTGCTTCGATCTTGGTCCTTTCAAATAATCAGTCAAAGCAGTGGGAGCTAAATAACAACGACAATATTGTCAGAGATTTGTACAAGGTTCCCGATGCATAGCTGCGGAAGCTCAGAGACTTTCCACTATCGTGCGCAACGATACGGCAGTCTTTATGGAACAAAACCTATGAGTATGTGGGGAAGGGTAATCATTGATAGAGAAATTTCCTGTTCCAGTTGAAATTGTTGTTGTTTGCCAAGTGAACAATTTTACGCTATTATTTCTACTTCGAATTCTCTTATGTAAGCAGGGCTTTAGTAATCAATCATCGTGTCGTCCACAATTCCAGCTTGATAAGCAAATTGCATGCGTACCCAATCTGCCACTTCATATTGTTAAAAATATTCTTTCTCCCTCCACTCTCATTTGAAGTCTTCCAGTGCAATTACCACTGCATCATCTCGTATGTTTCCCTTAACCTAGCGGAATAGCTACTAAATCACCTTCGTGGTTGAAGGAGTACTCCACAAATCCTCCGTGGTGCAGGTACAATGCAATATTCCCGAGCGTGTGACTATTGTAGATATCGTAAAAGGAGATGCGACCGGCAATCACCCAGGTGTTCCATGTGTACACAGTGAGTCAACGGCCTGAAGCTGGATTGAATGTGATGTCCATTAATGAAGCAAGCAGCCATAGTCAGACATGCCACTATTCCGAGTAAGCTGGCCCCAATAGAGGCAAGTAGCACTGTCCGCCAATCTAATGCAGTAGCCAGAAATTCCTTCCAGAGGTCTATCGATCACGATCAATTAGGCCTAGACGAGATTGACTCACTAAGAATCCACTCCCTTAAAACACTGCCTTCCGATTTTCCAAGTGTATATTTCTTAGATCACGAGGTCTTCCAGCATAGCAAGATCGATCTCTTGAACGTCGACGCGCCATTAGATCCGGTGATAGCTGAAGCAATAGAAAGACCCGCAGCCATCACGGCAAGATATTTTACCTGGGTGCACCTTTGGATGCCCATCATCTCGAAATCACGATTCTTGTTTGAGTATACTGGTCCATTGACGAAGCCAAGAAGCGATGTAAAGATCCTGCTTTTCTGCATGAAGCTCGTCATGTGGTCACCAAAATTAGCGGACATCCAGCAGGAGCCAAAGACGAATGGAGATTATCTTACCGCAAAGAGGGCTTTTCTTACCGCCGAAGCAGCAGGATTGCTCTCCTTGCAGCTTCTGCAAGCGATGATCTTGACGGCGATCTACGAATACGCACACGCAGTATATCCTGCGGCATACATCACCATCGGCGCATGTGTGAGATATGGCCTTGCGTTAAGAATTGACAAGCAGTGTAAGGGAGAGCTAGAGTCAGAGTCAATCAACCTTGAAGATCAAGAAGAACGAAGGAGAGTCTGGTGGGCTATCGTGGTGCTCGATCGAGTGGTCTCTCACTGGTGTCCAACGAGCCCAGATCCGCGACCGGGTGACCTTCTTCCCGTCCACGACCAAGACTGGGACGATGGAGTAATTGACTCTTCGCGGATCCTTCCGGTATCGTCTCCATCAAACATCAACATGGGGATGTTTTCGCGTTTGGCTCAAGCTGCGTATCTCCTTGGGCGCGTACAGAGACATATAAACAGTCCTACCGGCGATGCTCAATTTGATATGGAAGAACGAGTGCAGCTGGATCGATCATTGAGAGCTCTACTAAATCTCACCTATCAAGAAGGGGCATCGCACTTGATGCCAATATGCCCACAAACAGCGATCTGCTTTACCGCGTTGATCAAATTACACTCATCTCCAATGTTTCTCTCGAGTGAGAATGACGGGGTACATGAGGCTGACCTTCGCGTCATCGGCGAAACGTTAACCGTTTTGCGGCCCATCGCACAGGAGTCTTGTTTAAACACTGATATGTATTTTCGCAGAGAGCCATGGTCCATGGAAAAATCCTCTCCACTCCTGCTTCACTCGACATACGCTGTGGCCGTTGCTTTCTTGAAAGTGAGCCATTGCCTACAATTAGCGAAAGAAAAAGGCAAAGAGGACTTCGACCGCGCGTTTCTGATGTGGGATAGAGATGGACTGGAACGTGAAGCGTCTGAAGGCTTCCAGACTATGAAACTCAAGCTCACACTGCTAGGGACTCGATGGAGTGCAGCTGATGACTATTTGCGCATTCTGGAGGCGCGGGAGATTGGCAAAATACCCTAAGATGAAGGCTTATATCTAGAGTACGTGCTGAAGTTCGAATAGTCGAATCAGGATCTGGTTTTTCTGTGAGAATGAAGCATACCTCTAGTCTCGTATATGGTAGTCTAGTGGACTTCATTACTCAATATAGAGATATGTCTCGCTGTGGGAATCCACTGAACTCGAGATTCAGTGGGAGCTGGTCAAACGGTTCAGGGCAGTGGCAAGCATTAGCTAAGAATAGTTCTTGTGTCTTTATCATTTAGGAGGTTTTGGTAGCTCACAGGCTCACCCACAAAGTTATAAAGAATTTCAGATAGCTTAAATCGATCACCTGACCTGGGTGTAAAGGAGAGAAGAGAATGGTCAAAAGAATTCTGGGACGAACTATGAAAGTGCGCAATCGGGGTCTGCAAATGAGCATCCAGACAGGGTCATCATCAAGGCTGCGAGATGAAATGAACTTGTCATTTTTGCCTCTCGGTTCACGACCTGATTTCCGAGACGAACGAGAACTTCTTCATTCGAGCGATTATCTGTAATACGCAGATGTGGCTAGACTCAGTCCCAGCTCAAAAACTTCAAGACTGATCAATCTTGGGTGGGAGAGATGTGATCCAAGAACAGTCGTGAACCATTTAGTCCTTCTGGGCGGTTTTTTGAGCACTAATGCGAGTATCTAGGCGGCACACTCACCTACGCGTATCGAGATAGCGTTCCAATAGCCTAATGGCAGAGCACGATACCCTTTCAACTGTCTCTGAAACCCGAGGGGTTTTTGCTCACATAGAATCAGGGCGTCGAGGTTTCTGATCCGGTTAGCGCCGTTGCCTCAGCATGCATGCAATGTTATTTCATGCAGTCGCAATTCAGCTGTGCCAATGAATCGTCCAGTCAGAATTGCAATGCAACGCCAATCCCGTCTCCGAGCCCTCGAATCGTGTTTATTGGACGATAAGTTGATTTCAGGGGTCTTCCACCTCGGTGCATCGCTGACCAAAGACATTGAAGAGTGTGGGTTGATTTGATACACTGTGGACATTCCCTGTCTCTCTTTCGTGTTCAGCCAATTTCCTTTGTTGCGCGTTTGGGCGTTTATTCGTGTGCCTTATTTCTGAATACTGAGAAGGACACTCGTTTCTCATCTTCTTTACCAAGCGAGGGTCGCCCCAAAAACGATCACCATTGTGGATGAATATCATTGCTATATCTGAGCATCAAGGCGGTTTCCTCCCATCTTGAACGAGGCTCTGCCCTATGTTCTGAGACTCAGTCTTTCGACAACGTTCAATCCATACCAACAGTAATATTTACGTACGTCCATAGCCTTCGGAAAGTTCGGAGACTCGTAATTCTGTTGCCACTACTGTTCGATCGACTAACTGATCACTGCAAGGACAGACATGTGCTCGGCCTCATCTACCTGATGGCGCAACGTAATCTGCCTCCTCGACTTCCCGCACGTTCACCGGAAGACTACACCGTGGGATGGCTTTGCGCTCTGCATTGCGAATTGGTGTCAGCTTCGTGCATGCTAGACAACCGCCATGAAGATCATGAGTGTTCGAATCCAAGCGACAGGAATGTGTATACATTCGGCGATATAAAAGGGCATAACATCGTTATTGCTAGTATGACTGCTGGACACTCGGGACTTGTCTCGGCCCAGAGACTCATACAGCCACTGAATCAAAGCTTTCCAAACATGACTCTTCATCTGTTCGTGGGTATTGGCGGCGGAATACCTCGCAATCCATCTCCTGGACATCCCTCCCAAGACATTCATCTCGGCGATGTGGTCGTCGGAGGACCAAAGGATCCTGCGGCCCCAGCTGTTGTCCAATACGACCATATAAGACACCATCAAGCAGAGAGACGTGAGCTGATAGGACACCTGAACAAACCAAGTTTCGCGCTCCTGAATGCGTTGACGCCTATGGAGACGAATTGTACATTTGGGGAAGTGAACTTCACCGCGCACTTGCGCAGACTCACGCCTGTGGAGCGCTTCAGATATCCCGGAGAAAATAAAGATATTCTTTACCGTGCAGGTTTCAAGCATGCCGGACAGCCATTGTCTGGATGCGCCAGCTGTGACCCTTCTGAGGTGATACGTCGTACTCAACGCCAGCAAGATGAATTCGTCTGGCATCAAGGGACGATCCTATCCGGCGACCAACTAATGATGGATGGCGAGTATCGAGACATACTTAGCGCTGAGAATCATAACGCTATTTGCTTTGAGATGGAAGCAGCGGGTGTAACGGATGATACGAATTGCTTGATGATACGAGGTATAGCTGATTATGCAGATTCTCATAAGAATCAAGACTGGCAGTGGTGGGCTGCTGGAAGAGCAGCAGCGTTTGCAAGAGAGCTTCTGCGCACCATTCGACCCGTGGTCGTGGCGAGTATGAGATCAAATGAAGGGGGTAAGCATCGACTCTCCACTCCTTAACGCACTCCAAACGGCCTTTCCTGACGCCTCTCAATTTTCTTCTAGCACAATCGAGTATCAACCAGCGTCAGTATTGGGCCCACTCTAGCCCTAGCAATGTCTCACAATCACCATCCCCAATCGTCGCTGCTATCCCTGCTCCACATCTTATGATAGAGCAAGCGGATCAGTCTGGAGACAACCTTCAGGACGAAGGATTACAACAGAGTCAGATAGCCATGGCTACTGAGCACACAGCAAAGATGCCGGGCGCTTGGTTATCTCCTTGGACGAGTGTTATGCATAGTCAATGATCTTCCAATCACTTGAATCAAGTGTATGTTCAGGAGGCTGATTTTTACATTGCCTGTAGCCCCATCACTACCTGACATGACTGCCTTCAGTACGTGAGTGTACAAGAAGACCTCTCCGGATACAAATCCGAATATGTCGCTAATCGAATTCCAGATGAAGCTGTGCGAGCAGCCGAAAAGTCATTTTCAGCCCGACGGCATGGCAACAAATGGCACAATTTTCTCAAAACAAAGAATGCTTTCTTGTCAGCGCAAAAAGAACTCAGTCGTCTGGGGGACCTAGACAGTCGCCTACATCTCAATATCGCTGTCCCATTGACGATCATCGAGACCGAGATGACTGCATATCACTCCATAAGTGTGATGGAGCGGGAAAATCATTTGCAAGAAGCCCAAAAATATTGCGACAAGGCCAGGGAGATTGCTTCGACGTCTAAGACTGATGGTGCTCGGGAAGATGTGGCGTCACTTCAAGCGAGAATAGTTGAGAGAAAGGAGAGACTAGAAGAATTGAAGGAACTTGAGGCTGCCACTCGGTAGCTTGGTAACCCTAAGCATAATGTAAAGATTGAACGGGGTATTACAGACGCTGGAAAGGTGAAAGGAGTCAGGCTAAATAAAGGTTTGGAGACACAGATCAGTGGAAAGCAGGTCTCGTGAGGTCCTAAGGCAATGCAGTCATCTATGGATTTCTATATTAGAGCCAAATTATTTGTGAAGTTCAGATCTGTGCCAGACGGATTTGCTCCATAGACTTCTTCATCGCACTAATCGCAATTCCATAGCATTCTCTGAACCCTGATGCGATGCCGCATAAGGCTGAGGATCCCGTTGCGTCCACAAGGATGAAAAGGCGGAGTCCGCCTGACTTGCAGTTGACGGACGGGAATGATGAAGCGTACTGATGGAGTCGGCCCATCTCTCTATTCGATCTTTCGGGACACATGACTGTGATGTAGGTGCCCGTGATGCAGGTGCCTTGCGCCGATGACGAAATAGCCATATCACGACCCCGAGGACGAGTAGAAGCGAAAACGATAGAATACCCACGCCAATGTATGCGCCAGTAATTGGAGAAGGTCTCGAAGCGCTTGTAGTCGAATTTGGGGCGGCTGAGGTTGTTGATGATAAACCATTTGTAGTAGATGTTGCTGTCTCTGAAGCGGCTACTTTCACATCAGATACTGAGAGCACTGAAACTTTTTGATTGTTCGAGTATGTCACGGTCCAGGTGTTCGCAGAGCTGCCATTGATCTGTCCCGCAGAATCTGTTTCTGTCGTCTTGCCACTGAATTCCATCGCAAAGTATGGCTTTAGTTCAAGGGGAACAGTCGTCGTGTTACCGCAGAACAAGGAAGTATACTCAGAGTTGTCGCTGTTATATCGTTGCGTTAAGCAGATAGAGCTCAGCGGAGCGAGGCTTCAAGACTCGTCAGCTCATATATAACAAGATTGCATGAGCACATACCATATGAGAGTGTCGCCCATAGTAATTTGAGTACATTCCACGACACTATCAGAGCACGAGGAGATGCTCTGCGAGGATATGCAAGTCGTTGGAAAGTTGCACGTTGCGCTTTCATATAATGGGGGGCAGCAGCCGAAGGCTCCTTTGGTGTGATCGAATCCACACACTGAGCCACCGGAGCATGACTTGGTCACCGTTGATGTAGTACCACTACCTGCACATGAACATGGTAAGAAAAGGCGTTTGCGCAAACGAAACCGAGGTGACCTTACCATGGACCCACGAGTACCACCCGCAAATGGCTCCTGCATCTCTTCGAAGTAGCCTCTGCTTCACATCTTCGAGATCTGGTGGTGCAGTCGGTGCAGGCGCAAGATTTGCCATATCAGCTGGATAGGGAAAGGAAAGCGTATGACTTCAACGGTGAACAAAGAGTTTGAGGTCTTGAAGTCCTACTGTTGATTTAGATGCAAATCGATAGACACGCAATGTCCCTTGATAGGAGTTGTATAATGAAGTGCGACGGAACATTTGAGACGCAGTAAATGATTGGTGAGCTGCTCGTCTGGCGGAAGCGCTTTAAAAAATGTGTACATCTCACCCCTGCATCAAGCTTTCCTCTATTCGGAACTTACATTGGCATTTCAATGGTAAGGCTGCTAGAGGAGCATCTGGTCACCGATGCAACACGGGGCCGAATTGGGCTGACAACTAAACTAAGTCTGAAAGAAGGACTTCGAGCCTTCTTGAGTTTGGCACTCATAGACAACAGTCGGAAATGCAGCTCAATCATTCAGCCCGCCTGTGATTTACAATAACATAATGTCGCCTCACTGCACGATGCATCCTATACAAATATGCGTGTTCGTGTATCGGAATCCGCATTGCTTGGTAGGCCCGTCCAAGGGGCGAGTCGCTGACCTTGGGTGAAGAAACAAGGAATCACATCCTCTGGGTTTTACACCCATTGAGGGTGCCTTGTAGAAAATTGAAGGTCGTATCGAGATCCAGTCAATCAGTGGAAGTAATCGAAGCCCCGTCCATTCGTCTAATTGGTTACCGACAAGGGGGCTCAATTATGCAGGGCGCAGGTACCAGGCTGACTCAAGGCCGGCGCTTTGGTATTTTAAGGCATGAGGACAGGGTGGACCTGAGGGAACCTCGCCGCTGTCCGGCGGAAATATAAGAAACGATCCACGTTCAGATGCAGACGGTTAAACAAAGGCTGACAATTAGTCTTAGCTGGTATGACAGCTGCAGCTAGTGATGCGAATGACAGTTGCTTCCGCCAAATATGAACACAGCTTTGAGGAGTGGTCATTCTTCTTTGAGGTCGACGCCGCTCTTGCTCAGTGTGCTCACGTGTGCTCACTACGCTCAGGGGCGATAAGGAAATGTCCGTTGCGGATAAAATTGCTTGTCAAGGACCGTGGAAGGCTGCCAGAACCTGTGAAGGTGTCGTATTCAGAGCTGGCCAGTCGATTTTGGGTATTACCCATCTAAGGATGAAGGTCTGTGTCCCCGATTCTCCACTTGAAGCACAGAGGAAACATGATAGCGCTTCAGCTGAGGCTATCCCGCTCACGTTCAAGTCCTTCCAACCTCTGTCGGAACGTAACTATAAGAGCTAGCCATTCATAGGACACTTGAATTTTTGGTTCTGGTAGATTTCTCAGGCGATCAACCTTGTTGTCCCGGTCGAGCCGACAAATGTACATGCGATCGATCAATAGACATGAACATTTTTATGTTAACCAAACATTAGTGAAGCAAGAGGGTTCTTTGAAGGCACACCGATGTAATAATTCTGCTAATACTTACAAATCGATTGCGAGAAGAGTTTAATATGTCAAGCAGGATTGTTAGAGTTCTCATCTAGGCGCCAAGACCACTTATCGATATGAGATTCAGCCTTATATCATCTGTACTTCACCATGGCGTCCATAGCGTGAACAGCATCCAAACAATTCAAACGCAAATTACATTTGTTACCTTTGATGTCTTTAGTCTCTATGTGACTCTTTGACGTCTCAAAGCCTCTTAACCTCTTGCCATTCCAAGATGCCATCTTCCTACACGGCTTCCCAGAAGACTGCGATATCACAATTCGTGGGCTTCACCTCGACGAAAGACAGCGTCGCTGCTAAGGTAGGCTAAGCTAAACCACGCTTTGAATTAATGCTGGCATTCAAGCCCCTATCATTGAATACCTTTCACCGATGACAGAGGCCTCCGGCTAACTAGAGCCTTCTCTAGCAACTCAAGTCACACAATTGGAATCTCGAGCAAGCAATAGACGCGTACGTACAACAAAATTTCTTACGTTCTTCTACGCTCTTCGCGGCCAGATCGCTGCAAGATCCTCGCTCCAGGTCCCTCTCCCTGGCTCAAGGCTATCGCTTCCAGAATGTCGTGTAGAGCAGAATAGAAGGAGAAGAGAAACAGACTTGATCACGGATACGTCGTACCCCCAGATTTGGGGGAAACGGTGGTAATGATCAAAGCATGATGCAAAAACTCGATTTGAAGACAAGCTGGAGCCAAGAAGAAAGGAAAGGAGCTATTGCTCGTCGATCTGCCATGTTACAAGGCAGGAACGATCAACCGGTCTCCAAGGGAATCCCGTCAATGATTCTTTCCACTCTCGCTCAGACAGCGTGGAATTGTCCATATATGCTTACAGGCAGAATTTTCCATCAATACGAGATGCCGCGAAGAAAGTACGAAGCTTACCTAGAATTGGATTGTACCAGATTTTTCCAGACTTCAAACGCCCCTTCCGGGGCAAATTCGACGACATCACTTAATAAACTCTTCGACAAATATCGAGGTCCGTCATTATTATGCTCATTTGACTGGACCGACAATATGCTAACAGCTCATCCAAACAGATAATGCAGCCGAAGAGCCCGACAAAATCGGCGTCGAAGGCTCAATGAAATACCTATCCGACCTCGGCGTCAAACTCGACGAAGCCGCCGTCCTCGCCGTCCTCACCGAACTCAACGCCCCCACAATGGGCGAATTCACCCGCGAAGGCTTCATAAACGGCTGGTCGAACCACCGGTACTTACTCCAGCCCTCCCTCCCCCCCTTTCCAATCCAAACACCCCCTACCCATCCATCTCACTAACCCCTCCCCCCAGCGCCGACACCCTCCCCAAACAACACCAAACGACCCTCTCCTTCCGCCGCTCCCTCACCACCTCCCCCCCCTTCTTCCGCAAAACCTACAAGTCCACCTTCCCCCTCGCCCGCCTCCCCGGCGCCAAAGTCCTCCCCCTCGACACCGCCATCGACTACTGGCGCCTTCTCTTCACCGCCCCCTCCCTCGCCTGGTCCACGCCCCAAACGCCCTGGTTGGAATGGTGGATCGAGTATCTGGAGACGAGGTGGAAGAAGGCGATTAGTAAGGATATGTGGGATCAGACGGGGAGTTTTATGGCGAAAACACTGGAGGATGAGGGGATGGGGTGGTGGAGTGAGGATGGGGCGTGGCCGGGGGTGCTGGATGAGTTTGTGGGGTTTGTGAGGGAGAGGAGGGGGGTGGGGGAGGGGAGTGAGATGGATGTGGGTTGATAGGTCTGATGTCTTTCCTTTGGGACTGGGGGGAGGAGGGAGGTGATGATACCATGACCATGTTTGCATGACAGCAGAGAAGGGAGTCGACAGACCTCTCGAAGTACAGAATGCATGCGTAGCATTGCGATGGCGCGATAGGAGGCAAGTGCGCTCCCATCATACCAGCCTCGATCCTACAGCTAGCAGATGACCCCTTATTGGCTTTACACCCATCACCATCTGCACATAGTTTTCCTCTGAACCATGCATCCTCCCATTTTCCGCAAATTCCTCAAGGAGTCAAAGGTCACAGATAGCACAGATCAAATCTGACTCAGTTGACTATCGAATCAATCTTCAATAGCCCCAATAAAGAAGCGATGCTATCTATGTACGAATGAGAGCTTGGTATCAAAGGATAATACGCAAGAAGACAGGACCTCCAGTCCAGTTGCTACTCCCACATTCCCAATCCCTTCATGAGTCTCCCAACATCACCAGCATCAATCGGCGGCTCTCCCCCTCCACCCACCCTTTACTCCCGACTAACATCCCTCCCAAAGATATACGACTTCGCCCAATCCACCAACACCAGCAATCGATTCCTCGTACTAAAGCACATATTCACATACGCGCTCTTCCAGAACCTATGCCTCTCGTCAGCAAACAAGAACAATCTCACCAACCTCCGACCACAAGAGAAAACATCTCACCAATACGTGAGCGTCCCCCCACTCGCGAAATTCCCACTCAGCCAACTGATATCCGCCACCGCCCGATCATGCCCAATATACGCCAAACTCCCCTGATGGCTATACTCAAACGGAGCAATCTGCTTCACCCGTCGCAACTGCCTCTGCAACTCCTTAATCCCCGCAAAAACCTCCGTCCGCGCCTCACCCGTAGCTTTCGCCTGCTCCTCCGACAACTTCGCGAGTTCCATGTTGATGGTTTCGGTCCTGGCGAGGGAATTGAAGAGGCGCGCGAGGAAGGCACCTTCTTGCGAGGCGACCTGGGCCGTGGGGGCGTAGTTGGCGATGGCGCAGTCGCCGACGGCCCAGACGTTTTCGGTGCCGTTGACGACGAGGTATTCGTTGACCGCGAGACCGCGGCGGGAGTCCTTCTGCGCGGGGATCTGGGACATGAGGTCTTTGACGACGGGGCGGAGGGCGTTACCCGTGGCCCAGACGAGGAGGCCGTAGGGCAGGGTTTCTTTTTCCTTGGTGCCGTCCGGTTTGGTGAATTCGGCCTCGATGGTTTTGTCGGTGACGTTCTTGACCATTGTTTTGGTGCGGATGGTGATGCTGTCTTCCTTGAAGGATTTTTCGGTGTAGTCGATTAGCTGTTTGGAGAAGGAGGGGAGGACGTTGGGGAGGGCTTCGACGAGGGTGACGTGGAAGTTGTCGACGATTTCGGGGACCCATTTTTTGAGATCTTGGGGGTTGTTAGCTGGAGCTCAATGCGTGTGGGTGAAATAGTATGTACCTTGTTCGAAGAAGTCTTGCAATTCACCGGCAAACTCAACGCCCGTGGGGCCGCCTCCCACGACCACCATATGTAGCAGGCGTTTCCGCTCTTCATCTGATTGATCCTTAAAAGACGCCGTCTCGACACAGTCCATTATACGTTTCCGGATTTGCTGAGCATCCCCTACTTCCTTCAAGAAGCAGGAATGCTCCCTGACGCCAGGTATTCCAAACGTTGCATTTTCGGCTCCTACTCCAACAACCAGCATATCGAAAGGCACTTCCGTTGATGATGTATCGCCCTTGACTTCAGAATCATCGTTGATGCGGACGATTCTTTTTTCGTAATCCACCTTTGTAGCTTCCGCTTCGTAATATTTCACCGTGGCTTTCTTATGTCGAAGAATGTTCCGTATGGGCTCCATAATGGACCGGTGCTCGATAGTGCCAGTCGTACATGACGGTAGTAATGGGGTGAAGAGGAAGAAATTGCGGGGGGAGATGACGATGACATTGTAATTCTCGGTGTCGAGTTTCTTGAGGAGAGATACAGCTCCCCAACCCGTACCTAAGGAAGGTCAATGGCAAGTCAGAGATCTGAACACGGATGGTCTCACCTAGGATTACCAGATTCTTCTTTGTCGGGTCAGGTTCCAATTGCTCTTGTGGCGTCCGAAGCAGGTAAATGCCATATCCCATATACACGAGACCGCCAATCGCAGATAGATAGGTAAGTCTCCACGTCCATCTTAGGACTGATCGTCCTCTCCTTTTCGGCTTTGGTGTTACTATATCGGCATATGAACGGCGGAAAGATTGCTGCAGGACAGGTCGCGAGGACACTGGTTTGATTTGAGCGCGTGCACTATGCAGGGTGGTAGTAGGGCGTTGACAAGTTGTCAATCCGCGCTGAAACGATCTGGAGCTCAAGCTTAACGTCGGTATGTCACATTGAAGCCTCTGCAGCGGCCGCATGGCTTGTTTGGTGGCCATTCTGAGCTAAGTGAGAAGAGACAGGAAATATTCCCTCAGACCTCCAGGAGCTTTTTCATCAGCTCATTTTTTTGGGGCCGAGGGCACGGGACTAGATAAGATAAGGCGACCGGGCCTCGAGCGCCAGGCTAAGATAGGACTAGTAGAACTAGCTTTCGTAAAAAGCAAATAAAAGCCTTGAACAGGCGACAGCACAAAGACTAGCTATTCCGCAGGAAGTTCGTCATTGAGACTCCAATGGTTCATTATGCTATCAATCAATGCAGTCATGAGCATGGTTCATGTGTTTTATAGCTCCGTCACTCTCTCATTCAGTTAAAGGTATATCTCCGGGCATGGCTCTCCTGTCTGGCAGCCTCAACCTCGGAAAAGGTTCTTTGCTCCAGACGTATCCTTCTTCACAGCCCTGTTCTCTCTCGGTCTCCCTCCTCACGTCCCGCTTGGTCAAGCCTAGAAAGCTTCGACCAAGCCTCCAAATCCACTCGTAGATCGCGTAGACTGCATTGGTGAGCTGCTCACCCGGAGAGTCAATGTGTTCGTAGGAGTCGTTACTCTGCATCGAGAGTGTCGGTGAAGGCGGAGGTCTTTTTGGTGGCGGATGCACCCTGTGAGATTCTCGCGCCCGCTCTGCTTTTTCTTCGTCAACAAGCACCAGGGCCGCGCTGGACCATCCTGCTGCTGCCACCTTGAGTACGAAGTATGCCCCCATCTCTCCTTCTTGTGTTACTTTCTCCTCCCACTTTGCCCCCTCTTTTCCAAAGTAGTCCGCGTACGCTTTCCTGTAAACCTCATCTCCTGCTTTGAGCATAACGGCCCGCTCTCTTCCCTCGCCCTTAATTGCGCCTTGGCGCTGCATATCAGTAAGCCAGGTTGCCATTAGTGGCTCAAACCACACTGTCCTCCCTTCTCCTTCCGGAAGGCGATTAGTATCTCGACCTCCCAAACCAATGATCATGCCTCGCAGCTTTGAGGTAGTTTCGCCCAATCCTAGTGCGCCGCAGCTTTCGGACTCTTTGCCGTACGCTGTGACATTGCCATTACTGCTAAGAGCAAGGAAGTGATGGTCGCCGAATGCTATGGACATGACTCCTCTAGCTTGTAGCGAAGGAATGAGGTCAGCGGAAGGTGATGTCAACGAGCTGTCATCAGATCGCGTCCTATAGGACTCCCAAAAAGCGTCAAGGAGATCTTGAGAGGCGGTCAAGACACAGCCCTCTTGTGTAAAGACAGCGAAGCGTGTGAAAGCACCTTGGATATCGCGGATTCCGAAGGATTCCGTCGGGGAAGCAGTATAAAAGCTGGTGAGCTCCAGTGGGTCCGAAACATCCAACGCCGGTGTCTGAGCGCTTATAGGGTAGCAGAATACCTTATTGAGGTCTGTAATGAAGACAATGTACTTCTCGAGAACGACGTGACCTGTCACCTCTCCTATGCGCGACTCAAGGCTGCCCTCAACCAAGCTCTCATGCTTTTTGCGGCGGTAGCCCGTCCCTGGTATAGTAAAGGAGTCGGCGAGCATCATATCTGCTACTATCAGGAGTTCCTGCCGGCGGCCTCGAACGACATCGCTGTCCATGAAAGAAGCCCAGTAGACAATTCCAACATTAACAGCATAGATGGAACTGCAATTCCAGCCTGAACTTGAAAGTCAAATTTCCCTCCATGCAGAAATAGATCTCTTGATCTCTAGCTTACCTGCTACTACCCTTTCCACTCTATTCTGTACCAAGTCCACATGCATGAGCTTTATTTGGAAGCCCACATTCGAATCCCACATCCATACTTTACCATCATCTGCTAGTCCCAATACGCTGAAGCGACCAGTAGAGTATTGCTGAATGGCTGTATTTGGCTCGTATCTAATCTTCGTGGTCTCCGGATACGCAGGTGGGAAGCTCAGTCTCCTCAGGCGGCCGTCGTCTTCTTCGGGGATCCGTGGGTAGAAGATCCCGACCATATAAATAGCACCAACAGAGTTCAAGACGGTGGTGGACCAGCCGCTTGGGCCAGGTCAGCTTGCACGTAGAATGTCACCACATACAACATCTCTTACCTACCCACACTGAACGTCAGCGACAATACCCACCCGTTCATCGATTAGTGCTTGCTTCGGCCATCCCGAGTCCTCATATATTCCAATTCCGAATGTATGACGCCTAGCTCCTTGAGGAGCCGGCCTTCTCGCTTCTTCACTGATTCGTTCGTGACCAAGATTCCCGCACTTGTTACTGCCCCAGGTATACAACCGTGTCTGGGTCAGCAGATTTTTGTAGAGCCAAAACCATCGTTTCTTTTGAAGTAGAGGCTGGTCTGGTATACGGAAGGTCTTGCGGGTTAAGACACGCCAGTAATGTGGGTCTTCACGGTAGACGGAAAAGGCTCGCTGCAGGAGCGTATCAGTGGACATAAGCCAGAGAGCCAAGCTATGCATAGTATAACTTTGTAGTAAAATTAAAGCTGAGAGAAGCTGTTTTGACAAAAAAAGAATGGAATGCGAGATAAGGGAGCAGAGCTGAAAACATTGTCCTCGATGTCCAAACTCGAGCATTCGATAATCAGATAGAAACAGTGCACACATCGATCACAACCAACAAGACAAAAGACAGCCAGCTGAAAGACTCGCAGCGTGCAAAGTGGAAGCTCACGGTGCACGTGGTAAGATTCAAGTATTCCGAGACACTGAGATATGGGAAAATGGCGTAGAGGACATCAGAAGCTAAAAGACCGGTCAGCTTTCAAATGTGCGATCCTGTCTGCAGTTCAGCGTACGGAGATCTGTCAGCTTTGTGGCTTGTGCCATTGCTAAAGTTGATGAATGGGCATTGGAGGGGATCCCGTGCTGTCGGAATATTCATGCTATTTAGGTCATACACGGCCTCGAAATCAAATTCATGACGATGTTCGCTTTATCGCTGCAAGGAGCGCTAGAGATGATCTCTGAGGGTCTATTGCTTTGCCCGCATGAAACTTGTTTCGACGATCAAGTACGGGAGCGAGGCAGGGCAGGAGGTCGAAGCTTTCCGGGACATCGGGACATCATCTTCGCTTATTCCAATTGCTACTTTACTGCATTGCTTCTATTTACAATAAGAGCACCATGACAACATAGCCTAGGTATAAAAGATTCTACATCTCCACGGTAGCCGGATGCAATATCTAGCAGCTGGATACTGAGTGACTCCCTCACTCGCTTTCACGTTTCTGCGGAGCCCAACCTGGACGACCTCAAGTCCTCCAATCAACGAGACTTTTAGAAGCTCGTCCCTCACGGGCAGACAGCCAATAGTCAATTTGATTTTGATCCAATCGCCCCGAGAGCGTGTCTCCTTTCTCCTCGCCCCGGCCGGGCTGGCCGAGAGGAGGGCTGGGAGCTTTGAGGGGTCGATTGATATTGGCGGCCGGCCGCGTAGGCTTCGAAAGAAAGCTGTTAGGTATTTGACCAAGGATCATTCAGCATCTTCGTCTCGCTCGGTTCGGCGCGACGATCTGCGTCAGCCAGAACATGGCGGTATCTCAGCGAGGAGGTGGCGCATAGGTCATAGCCCCAGGTGCAATATATGCCCCGCTGGCAGGACCCGCATGTCTTCGAATGAGCTCTTCCCGATCTCGTACTTCTCTTTCATTCTGCATTACCACGCAACAGCAGCAGCATAGCGCTTTGACACAATCGGTTCCAAAGCTGCCTTCCAGATGGTAGAGCTTTCGGACCCTGGTCCTCTGAATTGCTGCGAGGATCCCTATTTGAACGTTAGTAAGTGGCATCTATTCACGTGAGATAATCATCACAAACATTGGAAGCCGCAAGCAGCAGCAAATAATCCACAAGAGCCATTACATGACTCATAGCCCAGTACATCCGTTGGGTCCTGCTTCTGCGCTCTCCGTGACAATCGATACATGGTCTTGCCGTAAACCATACAAGGACATAATAATCCCATACAGCACAATACATCCGGCTCGCAAAGCCCATGCTTCCAGTGGGGTTCAACGCTCGCGTTCGGATGAGACACCTGACCTGGTCGATGATTATCCAGAGGGGCGCCGTTAGGGCCAGCCAGAGAGTCTGGATTGTAGGTTCCCCTCCGTTCAATGGCGGAGGTAGGAGGGGGATCGAAAGTAGTGTTTGCAGGTATAGTTGCAGGCCGAGATGGACGTTCCTGCTTCTTCATCGGTGTTGGTCCTGGTGGCTGTGGCTCATTTGCCACTGCAGGCTGCTGTACCTGTTGCTGTTGAGGCGGTGGATCAGGGCTATACGGCGCGAAGAACGCGGGATGCACCTGTTGCGGAGATTGGGGCTGGCTTTTCTCGTGAGGAAGGGGGTTCTCGGTGGTCCCTTGAGGCCCTTGAGGGTAAGCCGGGAGGCCTCTGCTAGGTGATGCTGGAGTGATTGGAGATTCGTCGATGGTAGAATTGGTGGGACTGGAAAATTGGTGGTAGGGCTCGAACGTTGCTCGTTCAGTCTCAACGGGCGTTTCCATATATGAGAAACGCGGGTTGCGGTTGGTATCTTGGCCAGTCTGGATGGGAGGTGTCGCCCTGGCTGCATTTCTCCGCGCGGCCGCAGCCATAGGTGTCTGCGCCATTGGATTCGTGTTGTCTCTTAAGCGATTGAGGTTGGGTGTATGTTTCTGCGATCGCAGGGAAAGCTTCTTTGGGCTGACCAGAGGTTGATAAAAAGCCGTATCAGACGTTGCTGCTCAGCCCCAGATTCGCGGCACAACCGCCAAGCTGGATGTTTCACCCTTATGGATTGCGAGTTTCGGTGATATATCGAGCCTGCAGCATGCCTTGATACCAATGACAGCGGCTCACATCGTAGTCAAGGAGGCCTGGAGGTCTACTGAGGTCGTTGATTGTAAGAAAGAGAGGTGAGACGGACAGCGCGGCGCTGACGTCCATCTTGGGGCAAAAGAGCAGTGAGGTGGGACGAATAGATACGCGCTGGCGCCCAGCACGCTTGGCTAAGGTGATTAGTATCACATCTTAACGGTAGTACACGCGCAATGATTGGTTTATGCAAGTGTTTCAAGCACAATGACGATGATGCGTAAGCGCTTAGGCCCTCGGCCCGATGCCCCTGAAACCATGCATGCTTGATGCTCCAAGGGGGCTCGAGCAGTGCAGCGTCATTACTGGTTCCCTTTCCAATTACTGAAGTGGTACATAAGGCTGGACATGTGATCAACTGCTTTGTGATGTGATTGCACTTTAGATTGTGCGTCTGTTGTCTGCATATAATTTGATCTGGCGTCGTCACACTCTTTGATTCTTGCATCATCCTTCGATGCGGAAAGCTAATGCTACCATTATTGGTATTATAATGCTCCAAGTCGGCTTCCAGCGAGGAGTGTGGTGCCGTTGAAAGAGTTGCTCCTCCCTCTTCTGTACGTGGCTTTCATTTATTTCTCTGCAGAACTCTCGAGCCTCTCTATCTCTCCACCGTGAGCGGGAAATCCCCCTTGCTTGCTGTCCTCTGCCTGCTTCGGGTAAACCTCAGACAACATTCTGATGATTCAATTTGGGCCGATGATTAGGCACATCGATGGACTTTGACATCAGGCCACTCGATCCCTCATGGAATCAGTCGTCGCACATGGACTTTGGATTTGTATCAGACAGCTGTTCTGTGTGGTTGGAGCAGCTAGAACACTCATGTTCTCCCAAGACTCATTAGAGTGAGATTCGTCGTGATTGATGCGCTATGAAATCACAGTGCCCTAACACTGGAGCTTCTTTGCGTTACCCAGGATAGAGGTTACCCTTCGGAATCGCGACGAAGCCAATGGTCAGCGGAACAGTGACTATGAGCGCCCATGCCTCTGCTTGGCGTATCATGCGATTCTGAATAGCCTTCAGGCCAGCATCACGAACGCTGACCCGCTTTTCGAACAACCTTCGATACCAGCTTTTGCGCGAATAGTGATTCACCCAAGCCTCTCCGCTGTAATTGTTCGCAGGGCCAAAGACTTCCAACTTCACTGGCCATTTCGACTTCGTGTCTTCGTAATTAATGAAATTGATGTCCAACCCTTTGAGCATAGCCTCGTCATCGTCATTCGTATAATCCTTCGTCTCCCACGCATGATACTGTCGTGTATGCATTCTATGCAACAGTACTCATAGCCCTTGCGATGCGGCAATAATGTTTGTAATTCCAAACCACCATTCCAGCGCGGCAAAGATACGCCACCAACGGGAATACCTTGACAGTGTGAGGGCAATAGCAATGCCAAAACCTATCAGTATATTTGTGATAGCAAAGATGCGAAGAGCATAGGTCCACTCCTTGTTTCCATTGCAGATAGACCACCGGACGAAATTCGGATGGGACGAGTTCCTCAAGGTGGAGTCCAGCATCCGCTTGACCAAGGTGAGCGCGGAAGGATGCGTCGTATGTTCAAGAGCTTGGAGAACAGTTGCACGGTCATTGTGTGACAAGTTCAATTGGCGTGGGCTGCCGGGCGCAATGTAGTGCGTTAGGATCCTATTGATCTCGGCGCGAAACGGTTGAATCCGGGGAGATACTTGCCATTGCATACTGTTGTTACCTGCATTATGTTTGGATGGCGATACAGAAATCTTCAGTGAGTTTAATGTGTTTGTGCGATCATCAGTAGTTTCCGACAGTGTCCCATCCCAAGTGGATCCATTGGATATGTCTTCGCTGTGCAGATCGAGATTTTGAACACCCAATGAGGCGAAGGCTGCCTTCTCCGTGAGTTGATTGCTCCCTAATTTATGCTGCTTTGGCTTCCACTTGGGCGACAGATTATTCTCCGCCCTTGGTGCATTGCGGAATCGTTGGAAATAGTCGACCATCCACAGATAGAATTGCAGATTTTCGGCGTCGTGTGTCACGTAGGTAAGATAATTCAGGAAATACTGCAAACTACAAGGTGGCAGACATTTGTTACATATCACATTGTCAAACGACAACTCTGGGGGAATAGCGGCATTGCTACAGTCCTGAGCAGTTCCACCCTTCCTCGCACACTGGGTAAGCGGTCCATTGCTTTTCAAAACATATTCAGGACGTTTATAGAAGAGTATTGACATTATTGACAAGGATCACGCTCGTCAACGTGGCATGTTGGGATTTAGGCGTGGCACCAAGCAGAGAATTCGCTGCAGTTGTTGGATTGGAGGGGCTCTAGAGCCAACAGGAATTCACGTAGTTGAACGGTTATGCCTTCTCATGTTAGATGGTTCGAGCTGCTCTTGGTGTCATGCAAAGACTGCTAATTCGAGCCAAGGAGATAAGGTAGGAGGTCCTTAATAGAAAGTAGAAAGGTTCACACAAGCAGCCTGCCAGAGAGGGATTTCGAAGAGGATTTGACAACATGGTGGCACAGTGGCAGGGTTATACAGATCGGATCTGGAGTTGGTTCCGAACCAATTGGTAACTTGACTAGGAGAACGAACCAGGAAATTGGAACGTGACTTGCCTAGATGTGCCACCGCCAGTTGCGGCCACTGAAGAATAAGTGTAAAGCAACATAGGGGCGGCGATTGAAAGGATCTGATAGACTTCGACGTCGGTCCTGCACGCCATGCGACTAGGCACATGGCAGAATGGGGTCCTCCGCAGGTAACTTTGCGCTAAAACTTTGAATCCATGGTGTTTCCCCTCTCATTTGGTTGGAATTCGGCGATGAGGCCGTGGGTAGAGTAGTGCTGCGCGGACCACTGCACAGCTGCGGCGGGACGAGACGACTTCCCATTCCCTTGTCTCGTTTGGGTAGCTCATCACCGACACCAGAGCTTCGTGCTCGGATGCGAACGACGGCTATGACCTCGTGACCTCCGAGGAGCATTGGAGGCTACATTATTGATCAAATAGACAAATTGACGTCGGCAGCTCAGGCTCTCTCACGGGCTGTTTCGATGACAGGTAGCTGAACGATTGGATGGTTGATCAGCGACTTTGATAGACTGAGATGCCTTGCAAGTTCGGGCTTGAAAGGTGTTGTTCTCCAACTTGTGTCGTACACTTCTGTTGCTTCGAGTAAGTGGATTATGGCCCCCGATGGTTGCCTGTGGTGAGATTTCAAGAAAGTTCATCGTCCCAACTCGCACGGCAGATCTAGATCGACCGAACTGAAGCTTAAATACTCAGGGAAATTGACAGATTAGAGCCTCCGGAGTCATATTTCGAGCTAGGGATTACACGCGAATTTACATACTCAGGATTCAGGAAATGCTGGGCCTAGACGACAGGAAGCAGGGAGGGTGATACACGGTTGCAGTTGTCTGTGGTGGAGACGTTTGCCAGACCTATCACGAGCTGCATGTCCCTCACGAATGACTATCTGTAGCCCCCATTTTCATCACGTACTTCACTAATGGATATCTACGCTATGCCATCGAAAATTTGGCTTTGCTTGAGCTTTTTGCCCTGACCGCATACACGCTTTGGTCGCAGCAACTTGCTCCTTCCGAATGATATTATGGGCACGATACAATGATACATTTGCATCAATATCGGTTCGCTCTTTCAATCAGCCGACTTGCCTTGGCGGCAGGAACATGAATAGTTGACCACAGACTTTCGATCAATCTATCTTTCATAGATCTGTGTCTTATGGTGAGAACGTCACTTTTCTATTGTACATCGGGATGCGAATGGAGATGAATCTTGGGAATATAATGCGGTTTGAGGCCTCGAGAGGATATGCACGTAAGTCATGGGGTTCCACTTTCTAGGACTATGCAACAGGGTCAGTAAACACTTCGCAATCGTTCCAGAGAAACAAAGACTGTAGCAAGCTCTCGTACCGCAGGTCTCCTTGGATCGACAGTCCCCTTTTCTTTCGCTGTGTCTGGGCCACCGGTCGGCTTTTTGCTCTTGTCGGGATCATTGGCGATGTCTGTTGAATGTTTCGTGTCTGTGTTAGATAGTCCTTCTTGTTTCCCTGACTGCGTCCCAAACCCTCCCGCGGGTTTGGCTGTAGCGGCCTGCAAGTACACGTTAGTTAACCATGATCAGAGAGACCAGATGATCGTTTGTGTAATACCATGTCATCACCGGATGCGTCCTGTTCGGGACTCGTGGCTTCTCCTTGTTTCAGACCGTAATGGCTTTCGATCCTCTTCTTACTACCCCCTTTCGCATCAGGGATGTGCATCCTCGTGTCTCCTTGTTCACCATCTCTCGTGCCTCCAGAGGTAGCTCCCTTGAATTGCACTCCTTCGACCTTCTTTCCCGGAGCGGTCTCATGTGTGGTGTTATCAGAGCCTTTATCGCTCGGAGTATCTGGCCCTGACTTATTTGCTCCTCCTTTTGAGCCATCGGGACTGGCTTCCTCGTCACTCTCCGCAGGTCCTTCATCAGAGCCGCCTTCCTCTTGACCGTCTTCCGATCCTCCTTCCGAATCAGCATCTTTCTGAGAATCTTCGCCTTCAGCCGAGTCGCCTTCTTCACCACCCTCGGAAGATTCTTCGGCATGCTTTTCTTCATGCTCGTCGTGCTCGCTATCTCCATGTCCGTGCTCCCCATGTCCTCCGTGGCCCCCTTTCTTGCCCGAATATCTCTCAATCTGCGGTTGGATCAGGTAGTACACAGAAGGTACGGTGATACCTATAGACGCAATAGCCCTACACATAGCATATCAGTCGACATTCGGTTGAGCCTTTTCCAAACGATGCAAGAGCCTCCAATACGAAGGTATTCTGATCATTGCATATATGAGCATTCTCAGTAGTGGTATCAAGCTTACCATGGTAAATCACCGGAGAATCCAGACTTCTGGTGGCTACCGTGGTCTCCCTCACTAGCGTAGGTTCTCCTCTGGGCTTGCTTCCACGACCTTGTGCGGTTTGCGCTACGAATTGATCGAGTAGATTGGCGGAAGGCCCTAGAAGACCACTGAGCGGAGGCTCTGGGAATCACCATTGTTGCAGTATTGCGAGCTGCAGATTCTGGATAGACTGGCTCTGAAGACTATGAAGAGCGCTGTATGGTGTGTTTGGAATGGAAACAAACGATTGGACTGCACAACTGCAAAGGAGCGTTTCACAAAGGTTGCGAAGCACCATCAAGCTTGAGAGCTAGAGCGACTAAAAAGATCGTCATCGGAGATCCCTCCGAAGTTTCCCCAGACCCATTTCAGCTTTCTTAAACACTTCCTTCTCCATATTGTCTTACGCAGTCATGTGATTTCCGTGTTGATTTCTCGAGTCTCTGCCTATCCCCGAGTTTTCAGGTAGGCGAAATGTGCACATCGTTGTGTTGGGCTGTGTTTAGCCTAGGCAATTGTCTAGACAAATAGGATCTCCCGAGCGACGCTCTTTCAGAATACTACGACTCTCCGAGGCCCAGTGTCCTAATGCTGACATGACTGTTCCTCTCTCTTGAAACCTTCACCATTCCACGATGACACCATCAGTGCAGAACCCCACGCCTGCTCAGGCTTTGGCACTGCTGCCCAAGCTGGGTGATGCAGACGCTGACCTTCGTTACATGTCACTGAATGATCTCTACAACATCTTGAACGCAGGATCGCCCACTTTCTTAATCAGTGACTATCATGCTAGTGCCAAGATCATCGATGGTGTGCTGATGACCTTGGATGACCAAAATGGTGAAGTACAAAACCAAGCCATCAAGTGGTGGGTCTCTTCTCGAAAGCCTGTGTTTAGATTTGACTGACATATCACAGCATCTCCGCCCTCGTTCTGAAGCTTCCTCCTGATATCCTGTCCCCTTTTATCCACCGAGTCTCAAATATAAAGACTACAAATTCGGTGGACAGCTCTATACCTGCTACAGCATTGCGTACTTTCATTACAGCTTTCCCACGACCGCTTCTTGGTTTGACGCCAACTCCAAAGACACAAGATGCATATTCAGCAATCAGCAAGGTTTTGATACCACGCTTACTGGGCTACATAGTTATTCCTCATGGACTGGAGAACCTCCCAAACCCGCCACCCGGGCTATTGGAAATTGGATCTGAAAAAGGTGTCAACAGTGATGCTATTGATATAATGATCGAAGTAATACAGTGTTTCGGGCCGATGCTTCAAGATCCGGAAAAACAGGCTCTGCAGACTTCAATCATGAGCACTCTTGATGATGATCGAACTAGCTCTGTCATCAAGAAAAAGGCTGTAGTTGCTATCTCAATCTTAGCGGTCTACATGTCCGACCGTTTGCTCAGCATGTTCGTTTCTAGTACGATAGACAGTTTTCGAAGTTCTCAGCTGACATCAGCGAAACGACGACTTCTCATCACAATGGTTGGGTCACTTTCTAGATCAGTCCCCCAAAGGCTAGGCCCACATCTGAAAGCTATCGCGCCGTTCGTGTTGACCGCTCTGAGTGAGCAAGAATACGAAGACGCCATGGAAGACTTGAACGAGGATGGGGCGCCGAACCCTGAGGTCGAAGAGGTCCGAGAAGCTGGGCTTATTGCGCTTGAAGGATTTCTCGCATCCTGTAGTAATAGCATGCGTATGTTCACTAATGAATCGATTGATGCTGCCCTGCGATATGTAGTCTACGATCCCAATACTGCAACAGATGAAGATGACGAGGACATGGGTGAGAATAGAAGCGAAGACGACGAGGATTTGGAGACGAATGACCTCGGTGGCGATGAAGAGGATTTTGAGGAGGATGCAGCGATGAGCGATGACGATGACTCAAGTTGGAAGATCCGTCGCTGTGCTGCGAAAGCTCTCTACGCCATCATCTCGACTCGCAGTAACGGAGATCTGCTGGAAAATGGAACCCTCTATGACAGGATCGCACCTGTCTTAGTCAGTCGCTTCAAGGAGCGAGAGGAAAACGTCAGGCTAGAGGTCCTCACTACGTTGGCGTCTCTGATAAGGAAGACTGGCGAAGGCGTTACGCTTGTTATACCAACCGTGGAGCATGAGATCGACTTCTCGACCGACTATGCTTCCCGGTCGCGGAAACGACGGAGGGTGAACAGCGATGCGGGCGCATTCGACGTTCCAGGTGTTCTGCCTCCGTCGATGGGCCTCGCATCTCCTGCGACTTCGCCATCCCCTGTTTCTGGTGCCAAGGCTGACCTCGCGCGACTCAGTCCTGCAATCGTTCGAGGCGTTGCAAAACTGCTGAAGCAAAACTCAATCCCTACCAAACAATCGGCCATCACTTTGCTCCGTGACTTGGTCCTGGTGCACAATGGGGGTTTATCAGACACTCTCAGCAAGGTTGTAGATCCCCTTGTCGATGCTGTGAGGTCTTCTGGGAATTCTAATGTTGCTGCCACTGTATCAATTGGAAGTGCAGCTGCCGCAACGGGAAGCAAGATGCGTATCGAGACTTTGCAGCTGATCAGTGCCATTTGTGACACACACTCGTCGAAAATAATCGCGCCATACATTGGAAGTATAGTTCCAGGGGTCATTGCAGCAATCAAAGACAAAAATTACAAGGTCTCGAGTGATGCTCTTCTCTCGATCGAGAGCATTATCAAAGTTCTCACACCACCTCGATCTGCCGGCTCTGAACAACAAAGGCGACAGAACCTGAGTAGCATCTACGATGTCGTCCTCACACGAGCTACAGCTACTGATGCAGATTTAGAAGTCCGCCAAAGGGCCATACACGCTCTTGGCATACTCCTAGCTCGAACTTCAGGCTCAAGTAATGCAAAACTTCTGACGGCTGACAATAGATCAAAGGCTTTGGGAGTGCTCCAAGATCGACTTAGAAACGAGACTACCCGCATCTCCGCTGTCAATGCCGTCGATCTCGTGGCCATTTCAGCCGTAGATCATAGTGACCTGCAACCGGTCTGGGTGAGGGATGTCGCTCTTGAGCTCGCAGCACAACTGAGAAAAGCAGATCGGAGACTTCGAGGGGCTAGCTTGACTGCCCTAAGAAGCTTTGCGGCTAATCCAATTGTGATTGCTAATCTAGACAGCAAAACTGTTCACAATTTATCAGAAACGCTTCTACCCCTGATAAATTCTCATGATCTCAATCTCCTAGGATTGGCTTTGGCCGTCCTTGGCAGGCTTGTGAAGACGAATCCGAAAAAGGTCGTGGACACAAATCTGAATAAAGCGCTGTATGGAGTCATCCTCACGCCGCTTGGCGGTGTCGTTTTCGATGCCTACCTAGGTCTAGTCAAGATCATTGGAGAGCAATCTGTCGGCGAGCCGCTGATGAAAGGTTTACTGCAACACGTGGGTGTCTCTGGTGATCCGGCTGTCGTTGGTAAAGCCATAGGTACTCTCTTAGTATCTGGAGGCTCCACTGTTGGGGTGAGTATCAATGATTTCGTGAACGAGCTCCGATCTTCCAAGGACAGCCAACGTCAATGCCTCGCACTTGCAATTCTTGGAGAAGCGGGTCTTCGCTTGGGATCCAAGTCACCACTGGAACCAGGACTCTTCACAGCTCATTTTAACTCTAAATCCGACAGCGTGCCGCGTGCTGCAGCAGTAGCACTGGGCCGTGCTGGAGCAGGCAACATCAATACTTACCTACCTGTCATACTTTCCAATTCCGAAAAGTCTAGCAATCTCCAATACCTAGCACTTCATTCTATCAAAGAGATCTTACAGTACGCTGGCAAAGCTCGATCTGACATTTCTCCATACACGAATCGGATATGGGAGAAGCTGTTGGCCGCCTCGCAGGCGGAAGACAACAAAGCTATCGGAGCTGAGTGCATTGGTAGACTAACCATCATCGACCCGAAGATGTTCTTACCAAGGCTCCAGGTGGGTACCCATTTACTTTCGTGTATCGTCTGCTGATCAGATCGAGTAGAACTATTTACGAGATCCGACACCCACAGTAAGAGGAATGGTTATTCAGGCCATACGATTTACATTTGCCGATAGTGACGAAGCGTTTGATGAGATTCTCAAGCCCATCCTTATGAACATGCTGATCACAATGCTCAATGATGCGAATCTTGAAAATCGTCGACTTGCCTTGAGCACTCTAAATTCCGCCACGACAAACAAGTCGGACATCATCCTGCCTCATCTAGCACAGCTTATCCCCTTAGTGATGAAGGAATCGAAGGCCAATCCGGATCTTATTCGCGAGGTCCAAATGGGTCCGTTCAAGCACAAGGTTGATGATGGGCTTGAACTTCGCAAGGTGAGTGATATTGAAAAGGATATCATGAACAAGCTGACACTGTGTCTTAGAGTGCATACGAAACCCTATACTCGCTGTTGGAAAACGCGTACACTCGCATCAACCCTCTCGACCTTTTTGATCGTGTGATTGGCGGAATTGAGGACGAACACGAGATCAAGGTGCTCTGTAACCTCATGGTGGCGAAGTTGATCGTTCTGGATCCCGATGAGACGTCCCGGCATCTTGATGCCATCGCCGATCGCTATCGTACCATTCTCTCTTTCAAGCCGAAGGACAACTCGGTCAAGCAGGAGATAGAAAAGGCAGCCGAAGCTAGTAAAGGTGTCTTGAAGGTGTCTGTCCTTCTTCACAACGCATTCCCAGTGGCTTCGAGTGCTGCGACCAACGTTCAG
>JAABUI010000191.1_pt1 | contig 81473 bp, 82 predicted proteins | sample 5559111 | NCBI WGS metagenome assembly JAABUI01 (sample SAMN10711870, study PRJNA513365) | rock metagenome | isolation source: Antarctica rocks | place: Antarctica: Victoria Land, Buttleship Promontory | reverse complement strand
CCCCCCCCCAACCCCTGGGTAACAACATATCTCTCCGAGCTCCAAAAATTGGGAAGCGAGGGTTCGAGGTTTTTTTTGCGAGGTGTGGTTTTGGGGGTTTGGGGTTTGGGGTTTTGGGTTTTGAGGCTGTGTGGGGTGGGTTGGGGGAATGGATGGGTGGGGTTGATGGGTGGGGTTAATAAAGAAGAGGGGGGGTTATTGTGAGGATCTGAGAGCGGAGGTGTGGGGTACAAAAAGCTGGGGCGTAACAAAGTATCTATGTAGAACGATACTATTTCACCCGGTTGGGGGAATCCGACCCACTATTTCCCCAAAGCACAAAACCCCCTTTTAACCGCATACGGCTCGTTTTATCCTCCTTGGCTAAGATGGCATTACAACCACTACCCACCACCCAATTAGCCATTCATACATCCATCCTTTCCTTTCTCACGGCATCCACCTCCCCTACCCTTCTATCACGCAATCCCTCATAAGATCCCTCCCACCCCAAAAAGCTGCCCTAACCCCCCTGCGCCGGCGCCTTGTTGCACACCTGGGGGGGAGCCTAAAAGTCCTGCAAGGGGAGGAAGACCGCCTGGGAGAGCTTGGCTTGGATTGCGGTCCCCGGTACCAGGTCCGGCATTTCCAGACCCTGTGGTCGGGAGCCGAAGATTGTTGTTCCCAGCTCCCCCGATTCCAATCGCCGTGTTTTGGGTTCCTTGCTGTTGGGTGTTTTGAGCAGAGCCCTCAGGATTGCTGTACCCAGCTTCTGTATTGGGGCTAGTGGTAGTCGATTGCTGTTGTGCTTGATAGGAAGACCTAGGGTTGGGGTTGGCGTAGCTGGTGGAGAGGTTACCGGACTGGGGATGAGTGGGCCCTTGGGTTAGTACGCTGCCGCTGCCTTGGGAAGAGCCGGCGCCCTGGGTGCTACTGCTGCTTTGGGCATTACTACCTTGAGACGAGCCACTACCTTGAATGCTGCCGCCTTGAGTGCTCCCGCCTTGAGTGCTCCCGCCTTGTTGTGATGCACCAGCACCACCTTTAGTACTTCCGCCCTGAGTACCCCCGCCTTGGGTAGAGCCGCACGGTACATTTTGAATATGAATTTTGAGATTCGCTTTATCACTCTAAACAGAAGGTTGTCATTAGAATAGCATTCGAGTCCATTTAAGTGAAAAGAAACACTCACCGAAGTATAATCTGTCCCAGTGAGGTCCTTATAAGCACTGTAATCGATATCCAGACTATTTCCTGCGCCACATCGCTCATCGGCTGGGATAGGTGGATTCTCCTTGACCTTACAGTAGTTGAGAGCACTTCCTGCTGGGCAGGCATCGACGATCTGAACGACAATGGTTTTCCCGATTTGGGCGCCCGTGTCCGTAGGGTACGCCCCGAAGTTGGAAACGCTGTAGCATTTACCACATGAACCTTGAACGTTCTGGCAACCCGGATGTGGGTAACCACCAACCACGCCTCCATCTGATGTACTAAAAGCAAGTCAGTCAAAGCCTAATGACGGGATCCGAATAGACCTACCATTTACTCATATCATACTGGAAATTCGGATCCGCGTTGCTGCCATCACAAAGGCCCGATGACAGGTCCGGACTAATGTCGCCAGCGGCAGCTTTGTAAATGCCTTGGTTGTCTGAAGTAGAACCGTGAGAATCACTTCACGATGACCGTTCAAGATATAGTCTTTAAATGGAGTAGTAGATCATACCGGCTGTTGTGTTGATGCCAGCGTTGCTACACACTTCACCACCCGATTGGTGTGCATAGTCATTGAAAGTTGCGACGCCTACAATCCCACCGGCTTGCCGTGTCTCCAAGAATGGTCTTGCAGATATGAAAGGAACCAGGCCTGACAAGAGCAGATGTGTATGCGGATGAAGCATGTTGTGCTCAAACCTGCTGTCTGGAAGTTTTGGGTCTGGAAGCTTTGATGAATTGAAGTGATTAAATGGTTTATGTTAATATGGACCAGCCGAAGGTTGAAGAATATATAGAAAGTACAATTCAGCAATAAGACATCGACTGTTCTGATTCATGTTCGGCATGGGCAGCTGTCCTTGGTATTTATCCCTTCTTCCATTTTCCATTTTCAGAGCTATGACCGAGATCTAAAGCTCTACAGCCAGGAGGTTCCACTTGGTCGCCCTCCATTCTCCACGTCTGGTTAGCCATGCGGCTTGAAACATTGAAAATGAGCCTCATACACGTCGGCAGGAATCCGTGGGAAGGACTTGCGACTCCAAACCCATTTACTACGTAATGTGACAAATAGTGGTGAGCTACAAACGGTAGCGGAAGCAGAAACGTGAACTAACATCCTGCCAAGAATGGATAGGAGTCGTAAGGTCGGTTTTAGATACGAAGAATAGGTAAAAGCACACGCACATCGAAGGGTTTCATGACATGTAGGCGGGAACAAGCGAGGCTCAGACTGATATCAAGGATGGAAGACCATTGGTCCCCGGGATAATGAATGGGATCTCTTGCAAATGTTCATATGCAGCAAAGATTTTATATGACAAGAACAGGACAAGCAAGAAGCCAAAAACGTCATCAACAGAAGCTCATCAAGTGAGGCGTACACCAAAAATCGTTTAATCAGCTTCTTTTCCGAGCCTTTAGGAAGTCATTGTCAGCTAGTCGAACCATGACGAGCCCTATGGTGTGGTCTTTAGCTGACTGTCTAAGCGGATCAGCCATAGGGAACTCGAGTAATATGGCATGGACATCTTGGTTTCGGAAAATAAATTCTCACTTGCCACGTCTGCGCTGATACTCAATTTCGTTTGGGTCCATTGCATTAAATTCGTCTTGTTAGTTCTTGTTTGACACTTTGTTGATGTGAGAGCCGTTTGGGGTCTGGAAGGCGGAGCTTTGAAACTTGTTACAGTACAGTATAGTTGATAGGGCGTTCTGGAAGCATCCCAAGAAGCTGACGAGGGCCGGCCCAGGGTGGGAAAGGTGCATTCGAAGATGCTGTATGGAGTGATGCACTGATCGACTCAAGCGTCACGGTGTTCTCACCTTTTCCAATCTTGCCCCCTAGTCCTGCCGAGTACCGGCTAATAATGTTCGTCTCGGCGTATGCGGATGGAAAGTCATGATGGCTTCGCTACAGGTTCAGGGTGACTTGTCCAAAAAATCTGTTGCATTTTCCACCAAGTACCACGCGTTCAGAAAAAAAAAGATCACTCCCATGATAAGAAGTTCCTACTCCGCTCTTGAGGCTCTCTTCGTACCCGATATAGATAATACATGTTAAAACCCTTCATAGACCTTTAGAGTAAGGGTGTTGAGGTTCCCGTCCATGGCTTGGTGTGGGGTTTCGGTTGCCAACCGAAGCTGCACCATGGCACAGTCGATCTTGAAAGACGCTAAACGAGGTTTTGTGTGAGGACTTGTGGTAGGGGATGAAACGATCGGGGCTTCGAAATTTGCCTTGTTGGGAAGTGGAAAAGATGATGTTGAAGGTTGATGTGCGGTCGTCTGTCCCATTATTTCCTGGTAGATGATGATTGGCCGTTGGTTCCGCAGTCGTCTGACGTTGGGTATGTTTGTCACTTCCATATAGAATGGAACGAACTGAACCTGAAGAATTTTAAGCTGTTCTCATGGTCTACGTATCGCCCTTCCGCGTTTGGCTGAGGAACCCCTTACACGTGAAGTCATCTCAATGTCCTAACTTCGATCACATTGGTGCTTAGTCAGGAATACTACTATTGTGTTGATTCTAATTTCGAATCGTGGCTTTCTCAAAATGTCTGCATGCCTGAGTAGAACATATTGTGCCCCAGGCATGCAAGTAGTAGCTGCCGTTCGTGGAGACATCCATAACGATCAAGTTCTGGAAGGGTCCCTGTATCCGATGGATACCCTCTGCATCCGCTCAATTCAAGCTCTTCGCCAATGTCCAGAAACTCTCCATTTTGGATTTCTTAAGCACCTCCCTTGCTTCTGCATCCGTTTCACACACTCTACTCCCCCAACGCCTAAATGCGCGACCCCTCTCCTCTCCTTCCCATACCAGTACGCACTGATTTTGGGAGTTATCTTTCAACTCGCCTTTCTCGTTCTCGGCTCGCAAAAACCCCGCCAATACCTCTTTGTTTCCTTCTCGAATGGCTGCCGTTGGGGCAAGGTTCTCGGTCCACTCAATTCGGTTCAGCATGAGCTTCTTGTAGGAATTGATACCGTGTTCACCGCCCTCGACGATCACAAGATTGAAGTGCGGATTTTGGATGCACAAGCCCGTGAGAGATTCTTGCTCCGCATGTTTCGAGACTTTGAAGCGGTGGCGGCCATTGGCTAGAGATTTTATCTTGTACACGGAGACGTGGATGCCTTTCTCCGCGTCCTCGATCTGGTTCTTAGCCAGTTTTTTGTTGGCTTCTTCTTTGGTCAACTTCCGTTCTTGGTTCTGTTCATAATGCTTGTCCGCTCTTTCTTGAATCTCTTTGGTCACTCTGGCTTCGACGGCAGTAGGGTCAGCTAGGGCAGCATCGCCTAAGACACGAAGTAGGTTTGCTTTCTTGACCTTGGGAGGCGGTGGGGGTTCAAGTCCTAAGCGGACCTTCGCTTGATATTCTTTGAGGTTAGCCATCCTAGTCTGTCTTCTCAACTTTGCCTGTTCTCTGGCTGTAAGGAACATCGGTTTCGGGGCTGGCATCAAATTCTCTTGCGGAGGCTCAAGAAGCACGGGATGAACAACCCAGATGGTGATGATCGAGTCGGAGCTTTCTATTTTGGGCTCGTTAGAGTAGTCATCACCCACAATCCCCTCATCCCACCACTCGGTTTCTGGCGGAGTTTCGACAAGAAATGTTTTCCCGGTGTCAAGATCCTCGTCAACGAAAGCTTTTCGTGAAGATTCCGCAATACGCTTCTTCATCTGCTCTAGGGCATGTTGACGACGTAGTGCTGCAGCCTGCTGGACATATTTCCCCTTCTGATTGAATACTAGTTGCCTTGTGTTTCTTGACTTCAACGTGGCTGTCTTGGCCCCCAGTGATGCATCAAAGTAAGGGTTGTTTCTTGTCTCCTCAGCAGAAGGCCCGGACAAGTCCAATTGCTTCTTGCCATTTCCAGCCTTAGAGGTCTGATCGGGAGGTGATAAAGGCCGCCTATTTGCCATGGTAGTTGCAAATTTGGGCTGAATGGCCTGCCGGCCCTTTGACGATCTTGCATCCTGACCGGAATCCCCCATCAACGCCGGATGTAGGCCAACGTCTAAACCACCTCTAGCGCGCGACATGCCATCGTCGAATACCGGAGGCTGATAGGTTGGAGCAGGGGACGCTGTCCGCTGCTGAGACGCCGCGTTTACCTTCCCAGTAGCAGCATTTACCCTTGCCTTTAGGGCTTCAATTCTAGACATAGCAGCGCTACTCGCCGTAGAAGTGGGCCCTGGTGATGGTGACTGCGGTGCTGGTGATAAGCCGTTTGCCCCTGCTCTCGCGCCGGCAAGTCGCTCAGCGACAGCTGCGGCTTTCGCTCTCGCTTCGGCCATGATTTTATTAATGTCTGGTTTTCCGCTCATAGCAGAGCCATTGGTATGAGAAGCTGGGGCTGGAGATCCATTGTTTGAGCGCGACCGCTTCTGCGTGTTATGAAGGTCATCCTCAGGATGAGGCCGCTTCAGCGCATTGGAGGTCTCTGCCATGATGCAAGTCCTGGTATTAACTCGATATCAGATAGTAGGATAAAGCACGCAGTCAGTACTACCGAAAGAAAATAACGAACGTGGGCGAGGAAACGTGTGAGACTTAGAGGTTTTTGATAGTTCCATCGAAGTGACGCTGGAATCGAAAGTGACTTCACCGCCTTCAGCGACAAACCTTAATTCTGCCGCTTTTTGTACATCGAAAATCTTGGGCTCACCCGACGTCAACTGCCCGCCGGTTACTGGTCCAGAGAAAAAGGCGGAACTCTTTAGATGACATGGCAGCTTTAGGTCAGTATGAATATTTCTCAACCTATCGCTTCCCATATCGGAAGCGTAGATTTTGGCTTCCTATCATCCCACGACATCAAAACTCTATCAGTGAAGAAGATACAGAATTCAACCACGTTCGATACTTTACTTCACCCAGTACCGGGAGGACTCTATGACGCAGCATTGGGCGCGTGGGCTGACAATCCGTGAGCCCCCAAAAGCGCGTGGTTGTGTGAGGACCAGATTCTGAAAAACACCCAGCTGCGCGACATGCCATTTAAATACCTACGCTTGTCCTGGCCATGCCGGTCACATAGAGCTGCCTGTGCCTGTTTATCATGTTACATTCATGGATCAGCTGCTTCGACTGCTAAAAGCTCAATGCGCTTACTGTAGCCATCTAAGACTCCACGGCACAGAGCTCAACCGATATATTTGCAAATTAAGGCTCATTCAACATGGTCTGCTCCGCGAAGCACAAGAGCTGGAAGAAAACGTGCGGCCGAAAGGGGCAAACGTCACGGGAATATCCGACTTAGATGATCAAGCAGAAAGTGACGACTCTGAAGATGAAGATGACATAACAGAGCAACGAAACAAATTCGTCAAGGAAAAAATCAGGGCAGCGGGAGGCAGAAACCATAGAGCTGCTGTTGTAGCCGAGAAGGTGGAAGCTATCTCGGAAGAACGACGAAGGGTAGTCAAGGAATTCCTCGGTAACATTACCAAAGTGAAATCCTGTGGACGTTGTAATGGGTAAATATTGATGCTTTCTGCATGAAAGAACCCTTTTCTAAGCTGGCTCCAGAATTTCACCATCTTATCGGAAAGACCGATATAGTAAGATCTTCCGGAAGTCTCTCCGTCCTAGAGATAAAGCGAAAATGGCACAAGGTGGCTTCAAGGCTGTCAATCCTTTGATCAGGGCTTTCCATGAACGCAGAGCTTCGCAAAAGCAGAAGCTAGAGGACCGTGAGGTTGATGAAGGTATTGTCGCAGATATTGAGGATCAAACATCCGAAGAAGATGGAGAAGATCTTGAGATGATGGATCTTGGGAGTGGACTGCTGAACGAAAACCTTCCGAACGGTACAGAGGGGCCAGCTCGAATGAAATCCAAGACGAAAGAGCTCGAATCGGACATGTACGTTAATGCCCAGGAAGTGCATGCGCTGATATCAGATCTCTTTAGAAAGGAGAAAGAAATCGTAGAGCTTCTTTATAGTCCACGACTTACGAGGAATGCCATTCCTGTGACCGCGGATATGTTCTTCATTAGAATCATCTTCGTACCACCGAATAGATTTCGTCCAGAGGCAAAAACAGGGGAAGGTGAGATTGCGGAAGCGCAACAGAATACACTCTACAAACAGATCTTGACACAGTGTGAAGCTCTGAATCAAATCCGAAAGGAGATGAGTGGTTCTGCCCTTGATCTATCATATCGGCAACGTGACTTCAGGGACCTCCAAAATGTTTGGGTGCTACTGCAGGATGCTGTGAATTCACTAATTGACCGAGATCGTAATCCTATCCAAGGACTATCAGGTAGACAAACTGCAGAAGGTATTAAGCAGTTACTCGAAAAGAAAGATGGCCTTTTTCGAAAAAATATGATGGGAAAAAGAGTCAATTTTGCGGCCAGAAGTGTCATCTCTCCGGACCCTAATATCGAAACGAACGAGATAGGAGTTCCTCCCGTATTTGCCAAAAAATTAACATATCCAGAGCCTGTGACGAATCACAACTTCTATGAACTGAAAGAGGCTGTCCTCAATGGTGTTGAGAAGTGGCCAGGTGCTGCAGCAATTGAAAACGAGAATGGCCAGGTGATCAATTTACGGACTAAGAATTTTGAAGAACGTCAAGCACTGGCAAATCAGCTGTTGGCACCGTCGAGTACCAACGTCACTGGTGCAAGAAACAAGAAAGTTCACAGACATCTCAACAATGGAGACATTGTTCTGATGAATCGCCAGCCTACTCTGCACAAGCCCTCGATCATGGCTCATCGCGCACGCGTGCTACCAGGGGAAAAGACGATTCGAATGCACTATGCCAACTGCAATACTTACAATGCGGATTTTGACGGTGATGAGATGAATATGCACTTCCCTCAAAATGAAATTGCCAGGTCTGAGGCCTTGCAAATAGCTGATACTGATCATCAATATCTTGTGGCAACATCTGGTAAACCACTACGAGGTCTTATTCAGGACCACATTTCTATGGGTGTGTGGTTGACAAACCGTGATACTTTCTTTGATCGTGAAGACTACTACCAGCTTCTCTATGCTTGCTTGAGACCGGAAAACAATCACACGACGTCTGCAAGAATCGAAACCGTAAAGCCAGCAATTTTTAAGCCTAGAGCTATGTGGACAGGCAAGCAGATAATAAGTTCAGTAATGAAGAACATCACTCCCACTACTCATGAAGGTTTGAACCTTACTGGAAAATCCCAAACTACTGGCGATCGATGGGGAGATCAATTAGGGGAAGACAAGGAAGACAAGGTGATTTTCTATGGTGGTGACCTATTATGTGGCATACTTGATAAAGCCCATCTCGGACCCAGTGGAGGAGGATTCGTGCATTCCGTCTACGAAGCCTATGGTCATACCATTGCCGGGAAACTTCTGAGCGTTTTGGGAAGACTTTTGACAAAGTTCCTACACATGCGCGCATTTACCTGCGGTATGGATGACTTGGTCCTGACCGAAAAGGGTGAGAAGGATCGCATTGAGAAACTCAGGGAGGTCGAGACTATTGGGTTTGAGGTCGCTACCAAATACGTTACTCTCGATACCAACCTAGATGCGAGCAACAAGGAGCTTCTTACGCGACTACAAGATGTGCTTCGAGACGAGGAGAAACAAGCGGGACTAGATAGCGTCGTCAATTCACGAACAGCAACGCTCTCCTCCAGTATCACCACGGCTTGTCTACCAGCTGGGTTGAGAAAGCCGTTCCCCAAAAATCAAATGCAAGCAATGACGACGTCGGGTGCAAAGGGTTCTTCTGTCAACGCTAACCTGATCTCGTGTAACCTCGGCCAACAAGTGCTTGAGGGAAGAAGAGTTCCTGTAATGGTCAGCGGCAAGACACTGCCATCTTTCAAACCCTTCGAGACAAATGTCAGGGCTGGAGGATATATAACCGACCGATTTCTTACTGGTGTCAAACCACGAGAATATTATTTTCATGCTATGGCTGGTCGAGAAGGTCTGATTGATACTGCCGTGAAGACTTCCAGATCTGGCTATCTCCAGCGATGTCTTATCAAAGGCATGGAAGGTCTGAAAGTTGAGTATGATAGCTCAGTCAGAGATTCTGACGGTACTATGGTTCAATTCTTGTATGGGGAAGATGGCCTTGATATCACTAAACAGAAGCACCTTAGAGACTTCAAATTCTTGGCAGAGAATTACATGTCTCTTGTTGCACAGTTGAACGTGAGAGATGATTATCCCAAGACTGTCAATGCGGCTGCGGGCGATTGGCACAAGCAGGCGATGAAAATGGTGAGGGGTGGAAGAGTTGACGCCATAGACCCGGCATTGGCAATCTTCAATCCTGGAAGCTGTATGGGGAGCACCTCGGAAACATTCGCATCAGCTCTAAGAACTGTAAGTCATATAATGCAACACAACGTTAGAGAGACGGCTTACCGTGGTGATGTAGTACTGCGATGCGAACCCGGAGAAACGGCTCAGAGATAAAAAGAAACCCAAAGCGTCAAACGCGCCCATTACAAAGAAAACCTTCAATAGTCTACTAGACATGAAGTACATGAAGTCTGTTGTTGACCCTGGCGAAGCAGTTGGAATTGTGGCAGGGCAGTCTATTGGTGAGCCGTCGACACAGATGACTCTGAATACCTTTCATCTAGCTGGTCATTCTGTAAAGAACGTAACATTAGGTATTCCAAGACTTCGAGAGATCGTCATGACAGCTAGCAACCGTATTTCTACGCCAACAATGACATTGCATCTCAATCCAGAATTAACCGAAGATGATGGGCAGCATTTTGCGAAATTGATTACCAAGCTTACCCTGGCAGAAGTGATCGAGGATGTGCATGTCAGCGAAGCGATCGGTCCTGGGACTGGATACTCGAGAGCGAAAATCTACGACATTGGACTTGACCTTTTCCCTTCAAGCGAGTACTGCGAGACCTATGCGATCGGGGTCTCTGACGTTCTACGAGCCATTGAGTACAAGTTCATACCTCAATTGGCAAAGGCGATCAGAAAAGAGCTTACTCGCAAGGGAGATGCCAAGCTACTTAAGCCGAGCGCTGCTCAACCTGAGATAGGCAAGTCCACGGGTATTGTTGAGGATGCTCCTTCGCGCCCTGAAGCGATGCGTGAGGGCGGCGATGACGACGAAAATGACGATGGGGACGACGATGCGACAAACAATAAGCAGAGGCAAAATCGAGACGAGACAGTCAACTATGCTGCGCCTGACGAGGAAGAGGAAGCTATTGCAAGAGATGCGCATCGCGAGTCAACCCCGGACACAGACACAGAGGATGAAGGCTTGAGTGGGAGTCCGCGTGAATCAACGCGGGACGAAGATGACGGTCAAGATCAAGACCAAGATCAAGACCAAGATCAAGACCAAGATCAAGACCAAGATCAAGACCAAGATCAAGACCAAGATCAAGACCAAGATCAAGACCAAGATCAAGACCAAGATCAAGACCAAGAACAAAGACAGCGTTCCAATAATGCCAAAGAACGCCTCGACAGGATCATGACCAAAAACCCCTCCGTAACCCACTTCTCCTTCGACCCCAAAACCAGTTCCCGCTGCCAGATCCGTCTCGAATACGACGTATCCACCGCTAAGCTCCTTCTTCTCTCTCTCATCGAATCCACCCTCCACACCACCCTCATCCAACACATTCCCGGCCTCGTCGCCGCCACCTCCACCACCGAGAAATCCCCCGGAACCGAAACAGCCGCCCGCGTCGTCCTCACCCAGGGCGTCAACCTACGCGCCATGCACGGTTACCAACACATACTCAACCCGCACAAACTCTTCACCAACGACATCGCGGCCATGCTCACCATCTACGGTGTCGAAGCCTGCCGCGCCACCATCATCCGCGAAATGGACTCCGTCTTCAAGGGCCACAGCATTACCGTAGACAACCGCCACCTGAACCTCATCGCGGATGTCATGACCCGGAGCGGTGGCTTCAAGGCGTTCAATCGCATGGGGCTCAAGGGCGCGACGAGCCCGTTTATGAAGATGAGTTTTGAGACGACGGTGGGGTTTTTGAAGGAGGCGGTGCTGGAGGGGGATTGGGATGATTTGAAGGGGCCCAGTGGGAGGATTGTGGTGGGGAGGGTTAGTGGGGTGGGGACGGGAGGGTTTGATGTATTGATGCCGGTTGGTGAGAACGGGGAGGGGCAGGGGAGGGATGGGGAGGAAGGAGATGAGAGGGAGGAGCGAGGGGGTGCTTGGGAGATGGGGATGTGAGGAGCTGAGAGGCAGCGCTTTTGGCATTTGTAATGCAAGCCTTTGGTTGAACAGGGGTATATATGTATATGCCGAACCACTTGCATGTGAATGCAATCTGATGGGATACATTTCTACTGGATTTCAGCATTTGTATATCTTGTCCAAGAGTATCTGGGTGTGATCTCTCATCATGAGCTCGATCTATGAGAATGGGTTTCGACATGAAGGGCCATGTACTGATATCCGAAGACTATCACTCGTTCACAGCGTTCAATGAGTTACGAATGTTGAGCTACGATAAACATAGGAGCTATGCATACCTCAAGTGCTTTATTTCGAAATATCTAAATACGTAGCTAGTCTAGCGTTTGTGGAGATCTTCTACTGCTCAATGTACCGCCATGCATTCAAACGTTACCTCTTCAAACACCCTTCGTCCCCATCGCCGTCTCCTTATGCACATCCTGCCCCGACCCATTCGTCTCCCGCCACTGCACCAACTCCTCGTCCGTAATCTCCCTCAACTTATTCACCTTCGCCGCCTCCCCCGTCACCACCCCCTTGATAATCTCCACCCCCCTCCCCAACATGCTCTTCGCCGCAATCGCATACGTCGCCGTCTTCGCCTCCACCTTGATCACGCCGATTCGCGGGTCCTCGGGGCTGCCGTCGTGTTTGCCGTCTCCGAGGTCTCCGAGCCAGGCTTTTAGGCCGGGAGAGTAGTATTTGCGGACCATTTCGCGGTCGGTGATGATGGAGGCTTCGCCGGAGACGGAGGCCCATTCGCCGGTGGGGTTGAGGAAGGCGATGTTGATTTTGGGATCGGATTTTAGGTCGTCGGTTTTACCGGATTCGGTGTTGGTGTGGAAGAGAAGGTCGACGCCGCCGCCTTCCTGTTGTGAGAACACAGTGTATTAGCTATGCTTTTAGGTACGAGAGGCAGAGTGGGTACGGGGCAAAGATATATGGCGAGGGCTTACCTTTCCAGCTAGTGCCATGCATCTCGAGACCAACAGACCGGTGCTTGCAATTCGTGTGGTCATCATTCCGAATTTGCATGCCTCGATAAAGCTGACAAGGTCCTCGACTTTCTCTTTTAATTGGGGCTCATCAATATTCTTTGCCTTGTATGGATCAGCTGGCTTGTTGCCAGTGTCTGTGTTGCTGAAAGACATTCTGGATGATGGTGTTGTTGGAAATGGTTTGACTGTCGGGGTGGTTGATTTAGAAGAGGTTCGTGATACTGTCGTAAGAGTTCTAGAGGCAATAGGTCTTAGCAACGGGCTGCAGCGAGAGGGCAATGACGTGTATTGACGTGGGGCAAAGGTGGAACAGATTTTGCTAGCGAACAGAGAAATGTTCGACGGCATTGCTTAAACGCCAACTGGATGGGTTTGACTATATAGAAAGAAGACAGGGAGCTTACCTCTGAAAGAAGTCCTGATTTGAAACGGTGAGGTTATTTTGCAACGCAGTGTGGAATATCAACGCCCTCGAGTGACATCATCGACAGGCTGCCAAAGTAAGCTAGTCCGCCTTCGGTAGTATGTTATGACGGATGGCTCAGAAGTTAAGAGTCGACAATTTGTGGTGTTCGCCTTACTTCCACTTCGACAAGCCTTGTGCATTCTGAAGTGTTGGTGCTGTACCCAGCGTATTTTTCTTGAAAGTTGGCAGCCTGTATGCCGAAGGGATTGAGACATTTTCAAACGTGGCTTGTCCACTTCGCTTCAGGCAGCAGATCTATTGATACCCAGTGATCTTTCTTCAAGTGTCAATCTTTCGATTTATTTCTCACCGTCGTTCCGCCGTCAAAAATCAAACTCTCCAAAGACCCCGAGCATTGTTAACTTTTATACCGCGCCACTACCATGCCCGCCCTCTCCTCACCACCCCTTTCCCTCCCTCCCGAACTCCACCACCTAATAATCTCCCACCTCCCTTACCCGGACGCACTCGCCCTCAAACACACATCACTCTACTTCTATTATCTCGTCGACACCAGGGACTACCGCCCAAAAGTCAGCTGGATAGTCGACCGCCAAACGAGGGGCCTTGCGTGTCCCAAGAAATCCTGTATATTCAAAACGGATGCGGCATTTTGTTCTAGTGGGGCTGGGGAGGTGAGGAGGATCATGGAAAGGAGAAGACGGCATGAAGAATGTGGAAAGGATGGTGTGTGCGAGGTTCTGGTTGGGAGAAGGTGTGAGGTGGCTCGGAGGACAGCGAAAAGAAAGGCCAACGAATCATGGTTGTTGGAGAGGGCGAGAGAGATTTGGGGATTAGAGTGGTGGACGGTTGGGGTGATGCTGTTGGCGCTGGTTATATGTGTTGATTATACGCTTCTGCTTCGATCGTTCGATGTTGTCTGGGAGCGCAGCGGCACTGGAATACTCACGCTGTAGCATTGGGGATGTGCTGGCCTTGGAAGCTATTGGGATTAAACGCCCCGGTCGATTATGCCTATGGAAAGACCCAAAAATGAACCTGTATAACACCAAGACATAGAGGCTTATATAAACTTCGCCAAGGAAATCACTTTGTAATCGTCAATCAGTCAACGCACGCAATGCCTTCTAAGGTCTTCAACGCCCTTACACCCTCGCCCTCAAACTTTCCTACGAGCCGCTCGCACTCGCTACGTAGCTTCTCTTCACTCTTCTTGGCATTGAACAGAATCCATTGCTCCACAGTCATCTGTTTTTCTGGACTTGGCAACCCTCCTGTCACTTTACCGACATCGGTTTTGAATACTGGAGCCTCGTTTTCTTTGTCACCTTCACCTGTACTGAAGAAGTTTTCGAAATCAACCGCTGTCCAGGGAAAGCTGGATTGCAGCTTCGAAATATTCTGCTTGAACGGGGATCTAATCGGTGTGCTAGCGGCTAAGGGAATGCAGGATGTTTGGTGGCTTAAAGGCGAGCATGCAGAGAGAGGAGGGCGAAGTCTGGAGGGGCGGGATGAGGGGGGTTCGTTCTCAGCGTCAGAAGACTGCCGAGGGGACGTCTGCGTTGGAGTCGTTCGCGCTGAGGGCAGTGGTGCTGTGGGTGCGACAATGACTTTAGTGGTTGCAGACATGGCTTCATGGTCGGGTTGCGCAGGATTGAATGAAGTTTCGTCGGTGTCAGCAGCCTGAATTATAGGAGCCGGGTGGTCTGGTAATGGGCGTTTTGGGGATTCAACCGGCGGACTGGATGGCTTAGACGGCTGTACTTTCTTCAATGCTGGCTTATTGGCTTTTGCCTTAGTCGACTTGGCGCTCTTTTTCTTTGGCTCAATCTCCTCTTCAATCGACCCAGACTCGGTAGTTTTAGGGTCGGCAGGTCCAGGATAGTCGATCTCCATGGGAATTTGCCGCTCTACCACAGTTGCTGTACCGTCAGTGTTCGGCTGGATAATGTCCTCAATTTTTCGGCTCATCAATGGGGCCTTCTTCCCAGCTTTGCCCTTGATTGAAGCAACAGAGCCCTTCTTTGTACTACGCTTAACATAACTCTGGCTGGCAACACTGCGATCTGTTTCGTGCCCAGAGTCATCTTCAGCGGTAAATGACTCGAGCATTGAATTATTTACTGAAGATGTTAAATTGACATTCTCGAGGGCTGTCGCTAGATCTGACGCTCGAGTACGTCGTTGCGGTAATTGGCGTGACGGTTGTCGGCTTCGTGACGGCTCCTGTCCCACCAATGCTTCATCTTCATGCACAGCTAGTTTGTCGGCTGTATATTCCCCATGGGCAATGTTAGTATCTCTGGTGGTCGGCTGTTCAGTGGATGCTTTGCGAGTAGTTTTCCCCTTAGTAACCTTTGATTTTACTGCTAGGATAGAGGCAGCTTCTTCCGCGTGAAGATCCGATTGCAGCGCTGCTCCGCCGGCAGCGTCTAGTCCAAGCAAGTTGCCTGTAGGTGCAATATTTGAGGTCATCACGCTCGTTCTGGTGGTCCGCCGTACGGGTGCTATCGACGCGGTGGCGTTTCTAGAGCCAGGTCTTGTTCGGGTCAGTCGACGCGTCTTCGGATATATAGCCTCCAGCTGTTCAGCCTCATTTTCATCATCGGTTAGTGGTCGGTCAAGACCGGCTTCCAAAACTGCATCAATATCATCATCTGGTATAGTAGCTCTGAGAGAAGCCATAGAAGCTGTTGATGTGGCGGAAGCCTTGCGGACAGCAGAGGACGCCCTGTTCCTGCTCCCTTTCGCACCTTTCTTCGACGCAGGAGCAGACGGGGGAGGCATGTTCTCATTATCAGTTATGTGCATGTCATCATCATTGCTTTCCTGGGCCAAGACCGGCACAATGGTAGATTGAGCAACACTGCTTCTAGTCCTTGTTGCCCGTCGTTTCGTAGGCGGAGGCGGAGGATCTGCTATCTCAACCCTCTGATCGTCAAATGCCGTATTCTTGGTGTTTGCGATCATCTCATCACTCTTTCTTTTTCTGCTTTTTTTACTCTTCTTGGCGTTTGGTTCGACCTTGACCTCAAAATCATCATCCTCTGGCTCGATGAAGCTGCTCGCCTGTGCATGTTCTTCTGCCGCTGTACTTACGAGGTTGCTCTTTGGCTTAGCAGTCGACTTCTTGGCTTTTGCGCCTTTCTTACTTCCTTTCCCTGTCTTTGCAGAAATCACCGAGCCTGTAGGTGACATCATTGAACTATTTCCCTCCTTCTCCTGACTTTCTGTTATATCTTGTCCTTCCAAGACGGCCGTTATGTTCGATACTGTAGATAATCGAGAAGGCTTCGACGTTCGGCCCTTTTTTGAGCGTCCTGGCTTAGACTTTGCCGAGGTTGACAACATGAAAAACCTGCAGTCTGGGGACCGTCGCTGATGTTCATCGCTTTTCTAAGTTAGCTAGCAGCAACAACAGATCACACACGGTCTTACAAAGGATTATCCTTTGGTTCCCACCCATCTAGACTGAGATTGCAATATGAACATTTGACAAAGTCATCGCTGTCAGTCGTCGGACTGTAGTACCACCCTGCAGCCACCATCTAGGCATTCGCTCTTAGCAAATGTGCTGCTATCGATCGAGTTCAGAAATACCTTTTGTGTCTTACAAGTCCAGCCTCGTTTGTTCTCGTGTGGCCACTGGGTTCCAAAGGTCATCGTTCTGGCGCTCAGCATGCCATCTGACATTGGATTCTCCTCGGTAGGGTTCCCGTTCTCAATGCTCTGCTCGATATAGACAGTGATTGCCCATCCACAAGCCGGTGAATGCTTCAAGTGCTCCACAATTGGATCGTCGTCTTCCTCCCAGCCGTCCAAATTGCTCTGGCAGAGAAAGCATGTTGCGTTATCCGGGCATGAGGCAGTCGGGTGATAGTAGAAACCGGCTCTGGCAAGCTGGGCATAATTAGCATCCTGATGTCTTCAAAAGCTCGGAACGCGCCTACTTGCGCGGGAGTAGGACTCTTGTGTGGCCACTTAAGAGACTTTGCGCCTTTGGCTTCCGAAGTCCTTTTCCTCGTTGCTGAATGTGCTTTGTTGAAGGAAGCCAGGCGCGCCGTGTACGCTTCCATCGCAGCCATGATAGCTGAATTATTCCTATATTATAGTCTCTTTAATCGTTCTACACAGCCCTTAAAGCACATGTGTATCGACAGTAAGAATGTAGAGGGACTGATCATACAACAATGACCTGTGATACGTGAAGAGGGTTCAACGTTTTGTTTGTTTTGATGGTTACCTTATCAGTCATTAGCGTGTTTTGTTAGCATTACAGGGATTACCCGCGTAAACGTCAACTTCGGCGGATGAGGATCCACAGTGAGGCTCTTCCACAGTGCATGTAAGGTTTCGTACAGTTCTTCGGCTTTCTCGTTCCTCCATGGCGGTCTCTGAGCAGCTCCTGAAGCTGTGTGATTATATCAAGCGGCGATAACTTTGACCCGAGTGGCCCGCGTCTTCAACCTGCTAGAAGAATGTTGGCTCCTGTGAGGTCCTCCGGCATTTCAATTCGATCTCTGTAGTTTTATTATCATCAATGCTAACCGAATGGTATCCTAGGTACCGCGAAAAATTCGACACACAGTCAATCAGAGTCTCCTACTGGTCAGAATAGGATGGCAATACCGGATATCTCACAGCCAAGGCTTCCATGGTCAACGCTTTGCTTCTACCACCTCCCCTAGCAAGGCTTCGAAACCAGGGCCAGACTCATCAAACGACGACATTCTCTCCGCTGCAGGCTATCCTAAACATTCTTCCTCCTCTACTCCGTCACAAGGTTCAGAGACAAGCCCTTCCCAAACGTCGTTAAAGGCGACCAGCCGGCCAAATACTCCTCCTGCAGACTGGGACGAAAATCCTGACCTGAGTATATCGGCCTTCTCTCAGCTCCCATCTACGAATTTTGGAGTCAACCAGCATATGGTGATCAACGAGCAATTTAAAGAAGCGCTACGCCAGGTCCTGTGGCAGTTTCGAGCGCCAATAAGATATGCGTTCGCCTACGGTTCCGGCGTTTTCCCCCAATCTGAATCAGGATCGTCGAGTAAGCCGAACCTACATCCAAATCCCGACCCCGTGATATCGTCCGTGCAGAAGGGCCCCGGCAAGATGATTGATTTTATATTTGGCGTTTCATATACTCAGCACTGGCATTCTTTGAATCTTCAACAACATCGTAACCATTATTCTGCATTTGGGTCTCTTGGGTCTTCATTCGTCTCCCGCATACAGGACGATTGGGGCGCTGGCGTGTATTTCAATCCTTACATTACCGCAAATGGTATCCTCATCAAGTATGGGGTTGTTAACCTCGATACATTATGTCGGGATCTCGCACAGTGGGACACTCTATACTTAGCAGGACGCTTGCAGAAGCCTGTCAAAATTCTTCGGGACGATCCCCGTGTTCGATTAGCCAACCAAATCAACCTGATCTCTGCCCTCCGTACTGCCTTGTTACTGCTACCGCCAACGTTTACAGAGCAGGATCTCTACGGGAAAATAGCTGGGATATCATATCTCGGCGACCCCCGAATGTCTCTTCCTGCGGAGAATTCGAACAAAGTCGCTAACATCGTTCGGCATCAGCTGCCCAACTTTCGCCGCCTATATGCGCCCCTTATCGAAAACATGCCGAACGTAGCCTTCCAGGACCCTCGGTGCAGTGCCCCTAAATGGGCAGACGACCCTGAAACCAACGCCACTCTTGCGCAAGACATGGATCCTACGAAACGGGGAAACATGGTGCGCCGTCTGCCCAAGTCTTTTCGGGAAAAGCTCTATTTTCAGTACCAGTCTAAGTTCCAGATCCCACAACTTGAATTCAATAAGATGCTCGAGGCCTCAAACGATGAAGATCCGACCCGTGTTAAGCGGAAGCAGGGGGGTATCTTCGAGCAGAGGATTGCAGGAGATGAACAGCAAGCACTCATAAAAGAAGTCAGTGAAGTAATCAAAAGGACCATTAGATGGCCAAGTGCAAGTCAAACCTTGAAAGGCATCGTTACTTCGGGTCTAAGAAAATCATGGAGATATTCCATGGAAAAGCTCCAGAAGTATCGGGAGGGGCGGAAGAAGGGTAACGGCCATGGCAGCAGCCCGGCTAGAGAAGGAGACCTTACGACAATGCATACAAAGAAAGAAGAGTAGTCTTGGAAGCGGCAAAACAGAGTGTTATGTTGCTCAGATGATCGTGGCGAGCTCGCGTTCACTAAGGCTTCATTGAAAAGTCTAAGTATGTATTCATCTACTGCTTTCAATATACCCCAATTGTGTGCATGGCATCGTTGGACTAGTTCCATTCACAGCGCCAAAGTCTAAATGTGTTCAATTTAGTTCTTCACAGAATTCTGGCCAACATATCTACATAAAGGTCCAAAAATCACAGATTACATTCATTGCTTGAAAATTCTGCCTTTCTGCATCTCTGGGGCCTGTGACAACCCGCTCTTGCTGCAAGGATAATCTTACAAATTCTTGGATCATCATGAACGACAGCTTTCTTTATCAATTCTGTACCAGGGGTCTTGCCAACCAAATCTCAACCCCTTTTCCGAAAAAAACCCTTGTCTACCCTTCACACGCGAGGCGATGCTATCGAATATACTTCATTCTATACAAAAGGCTGCGCAATCAACGCCATCCACCCATTTCGTATTTATTCGTACCTTCTTTTCCTAATTGGTATTTTGAGCACTGCAAGAAGCCGACAGATATGTATAATGAATGCAATGCTGAAGTCGAGGCTTTCCTCGAGTATATAAACCCAAGAGTTGGAAGAAGCAGCATCAGTCTACATCTTCAATCAGGACTACATTGTATTAATTAAGCAGAACACTTGAACATTTGGATCGATATTCCTTCTCCGCAATTCCTTCTGCAAACAGAGCCAAGCAACAGAAACTTTGGCAAAGCTACACACTTATACAACTCCAAGGATTTTCGGTCATCATTATGAGTACAAGCGGTCCCATTGTGCGACCCCGCGCGCTACCAGTGGTACCGCTATACTTCACATGCTGCGAATGTGGCCAGATGCAGTTCGATGTTCAGCGTATATCATGTGCCACCGGGAATGATCCTCACCCTCGCTGTGATGGATGCACAACGTACGAGTTCTGGGACTGCTGTAAGAGTAAGGAGCATGAAGGACAGTTTAAGGAACATCTTTGCAGGCAATGCAACCACCGACGGTGCACCAGGTGTCATGACTGTGCCTTTGATCATATGCCAAAATGGGTGAGGAGACAACAGGAAAGGAGAGAAGGGAAAAAGAGGGAACAGGAAACGAGGGACCGGGAAAGAAGAGAACGGCAAAGTAGAGGATGGGAAACACGGGAACTGACAAGGAAAGAACGGGAAAGGAGAGCACAGGAAATAAGAGAGCGGGAAACCAGAGGATCAGCACAACCTGAGTCCGTGCTCTCCAGGGCTCTCACCGAACATCCGTCTTCACGTGCCAGGACAATTGAAAATTTTAACGGAGAGTACCATACCGAGTTATCATATCGGTAGCCTAGCCACTTTTCAGGACTTATCTAGCTGTCTTGGAGTGTGGGGGTCTTGCGGCTGGGAGTTGTCTAGTTATCTTGGGATGCTGTGTAATGTGGTGTGCTGGGGTCTCTTGGGGGCTCGGGGAGACCAGGGGGGAATTCTGCAAAAAGTATTTCCTTTCTAGAAGTGGGTTCTTTTTCAAAAGTTAATTTTTTTTTTGAAAAGTTGTTTCTCTTCGGTCTACAGGTTTATTAAAAGTTACCGGAAATCTAGCTTTACATTCTTTAGGAGTTGTTCCTATTATCTTGCAAAGATTTGTCGATTCTCAGCTGTTTGAAGGCTTGACCGATGGATCAACAACAGTGATTGAGGATGTGAATTTCTGTGGTATCTCTAGGCTCACTGGGCGGACGTATGGATCATTTGGGGTGTCAAGGTTTGAATTTTTATACTTGCATGAGTTGATATTGACCTGGTAAGTCGAATACTACTCTAGTTATAGAATTTCTATGACGAACTTTTCTACATGGATGCATTTAGTTCAACAAGCGATTCTTGACTTCTCGACTCTCGATTTCTTGATGCGTCTACTCGTTAATCTATGCTTCAGGCCCTTGCTCTTGACATCGGCTTCTTGTGATTAGTATCGAGTTTTTTTCGAAGATGCAGTGGCCAAGTCCTTTGCATATTCATAGTTATAATTCGTTCTCGGAACTGTAAACCTTCATATATTTCGCAAAAAGTATTACTTATCAATATAACTCTGCTATGTCGTCAAAACTTCACGGCCACTTTTTCCCCTCGATCTTGTAAGGGTTGACCTATCTAATCATCTACAACAGCCCCATGTCACAAAATAAGAAATTATCGATACATCGTCACTGCCTACACTTCCTCTCACGAAGGCCCGACACCCGAGAATCCGATTATCATAACATCACAAATATCTCCATCCACCCTCATAACATGCCGCCAAACCACCGTTGCACGACCTGCCAATTTATTCGCACAATCATCGCACCACAACCCCACTGATCAGCCACCTCTTTCTGGTCAAGACAACAATTAGGCATACTAATAACAGTCTTTTCAGTATCAAAAGATCGCAAGACACACAAGCTCAAAAGCCGCCAGGTTTACCGCCAGAGAATGCTACGGGAATCAGCAGACTTCGCTCTAGCGGCTGAGTTCAAGCAAATAATATCGAAGCGAGGATGGTTCAAGAAGAGGAGATATCAACAAGTGGAACGGTTGCGGCAGGATGAGGAGTTGATAGTACAGGAATTGGCGGGTCGTAAGCTTTTAGATCAGCGACTTGCGCACTTGAAACTTGGCTCCGGTGGTGTACGTAAGGAGACTGCAGTGGCTGGACAACTCATGACGGAGGGGGGAATTGTTCGAGTGGCGGCTACCGCATAGAGCTTTGCAGAAACCATCAGGGAGATGCGTATAGTGGATACACCGGGGAGCATTTCGGCAAAGACTTCGGAATCCATGACTCGGCCATTAATAGGGTAGGCAGTCCTGTGTTCGTTCTGCAAAGACACTTTCGCCACCGAGCAATTTTTTTGGACACGTGTGAATTTTTGTAACGGATGTTGCATGTTTTGCTTTGCATACTACTGTGAATTTTCAAAGTATCTTAAGGGTTAGAGTATCTTTTTCAAGAGATAACCCTCCTCCCTGTGACATTTCTATCTTTCCAGCGACTGTATGTGAGTGAAAAAAATGCCTTGAAGGCCATTCGTCGACTTGACTTGACAATAGCTACAGTTCCAATTCACTTCTATTATTGTCCATCATTCACATCAACTTATTCTATTGACAAAGCTCATATGAGTCTTGCGCATCCTTCCTCATTCACAAGCATATTCTTTCTCTCAGTATATAAACATGACTCTTTCTTCTTTTTCTGTATCCGCTTCTCTGTGTCCGCATCTTTCCTAACAATCACCATCTTCCAAGAACACAAACGGATATTACAAACATCTTGATATCATCTCCACCCTGTTGTCTTCTACCAAACCTTTTCCCCCTGTCTCAACCCCTTTAACCTCCTGCCCACATCTCATCATGTCAGAAAGCCACAAGTGCCCGTCTTGCTATCTTCCCCAGAACGAGTTCGCCCCTTCTTCAACCTTGCATCCTTCTCGTATCAGGTCGGCAAACCACGCCTGTGCTTCATGCATTACCACCATGAATGACAACGTTCCTCGTACATGCGGGACCTGTCAGAATCTGGGCATTCAAGAGCGTTTGAGCTCGGAAAGTCAATTCGAAGGTATGAAAAACCTTCCCCAACACTCCTTGAAGCCTTCTTGCTCATCCACCGGAGACTCCCCCCCACCCCTTCCCCCCCCAACTTCTCCCACCTTTCCAGACCGCCTAACAACCCCTAGCATTCTCAACCACCTCTCCCCAAACCCTCACCACCAACTCCCCACCCCCCGAACAAGTACTCACTCTCCACCACGAAACCGCCAGCGCCAAAGCCCGCAACCTAATGCTCAACTACCAAGAGCGGTACCGCGCGGCCGCAGACCTCAAGGCAAGGACCGCTCGCTACGTTCATCCAAGCCGCAGAACCCGCAGAACCCGCAGCTGCGATACGACTACCGCACGGGAGCGCCGTCGGAGAGCGATTAAAGAACGCTCCAGAGACTTGTTTTCAAATTGCGTGCCGCGTACTCTCGACTTTAGCCGCGCGCTGATGGAATATTATTGCAAGATGCGGAGGGAAGACCCTGTGGCGTATGCGGAGTATGCAAGGAATAAAACGCGGAAGGTGAGGGAGAGGAAGCGGGAAAGAGAAAGAGAAATGAAGTTGGAGAGGGAGAAAAAGGGAAGCGGAGACGGGGATGTAGCGATGGCACTGACTGGACCACTGTCTTTGAGTCAAGACAGCACGTCTGTCGTCGCCATGACTGAGAGTAAGATAGTTGCGAGTGAACAAGAGATAGTGGCGCAGCTTAAGGAACTTGAGATTGTGGGCAAGGGCGTCGATAAACGTGTTCGTTTCAGTGAAGAACCCGAGGTCATTGGGAAAAGTACTGGAGACTGCGGCAGAATCGATGTTTTGATGGGATAGTTGCCTCTTTTCATGGGAATTTTTGTCGATTTTGTTTGGTTTGTTTGAAGATTCGAGGATATCCAAGATTAGTTTGTGGTTACTTGCGAGTTGTTTCTAGCAGGGCTATCGTGTATGCGAGACTAGATGATTTTGCAGGGCTTGTTTGTGGTACTTTGCTATAGAAAAATCAACTTTTCTATGCATTGGTGTGAAGGCAGATGCCATTTTGAGTGGACGCGACTGTACCTCTGCGCAAACATCTATCATCAACTGTTTTAAAGCATCAGCTGTGCTCAATTTAGCAGAGCCCTTGGGAAAATCACCCTTTTACCATTCCAGTTCCCTAGCCTTTCCAACCGCCCCATCCCCCTTCTCCGATTCTATGCATAATTAAACGCATTCCGGCAAAGCGGACAACTACTACTATTGCTACTCTTGAACCACTTATACAAGCAACTCCCATGGAACATGTTCTTACAAGTCCCGCAGCGCTTGCCCGGCAACTGCCCATCCACGCCCACAACACTGTAGCAAATTGCGCACTCCGTCTGCCCTTTCATCGTCGCCGACACATTCTTTCTCCATGCCAACAAACCGTCAATCAAGTTGCCACCTTCCCCACTGTCGGCGTTGCTGAAGTTGATAGCGCCTTGTGTTGTAATGAGCCAGCCGCGCCACTTCTTTTCGTCAACGCCAACACGGTGCACGCTGTCGACTGTGGCGCGGGCAAGAGGGTATGTTGGTGGGAGGTGAATGGCGATCTGCATGTTTTGTTCGTCCACCGGAATGGAGGCAGTGATTTCGCGGGCGGAAGGGGAGACTTTGACGTTGAGGGGGGCGTCGGCAGTGGCTTGTGAAGGGGCCCAGGCGCTGATAGTGGATAATTCTGAGGCTATTATTAGACGCGATATGTATTTCTCTGTCCAGGATTCGACGGCGAGCAGGGTTTGGCGAGAGGTGCAGTCGCGCCACCAGCTTCTTGTGTGGGTCTGGAGATATTTTAGAGACAGGTAGTAGAGGTGGATTAATAACCAGTAGGTTTCTTTTTCGGGAGATTCTTCGGTGTTGGGCGTGTAGGATTCTATGTTAAATTTCGAGGCATCGATCGGTTTAGATCTGGCGTTAATCAAGATGTCGAAGGTGAGTTTCAGTAAGTCGTTGAGGTAGGCCCCTTCTTTCAAAGAGGCCACATAGTCGGCCCTGACCTTGAAGGACGAGTTTGTCCAATGATCGAAAATGAGTTTCCAGCTCAAGAGGTAAGTGCGAAGTGTTGGGGGCATAGTCCTCTCGAAATTTGCCTCTGCCAAAGTATTAAGGCTGGGAACTGCAAGGATTAAGGATAATAGTTCTTCGGGAAGTTCAGTCTTGAATTCCTTCGATAGCGCTTTGTCAAAGGAGACCTGCTCCTGTTGTGCTGGTATATGCTCGTGCGTTATCTCGAACGCCGCCGTTTGCAGTGCCACAGACTCCGAAGCAAGAACTGGGTATAGATCCGCTGTTCCCTTACTGGAACTTGGAGGGATGTTTTTCACCATCCTCGCTACAAGTTCATTGAGTATCTTTCGAGGCTGATGTGATGTGTCGGATAGAGCTGGACAGTGCCACGTTAGCAAGACAATCAAGGATTTGGAGAACTGAGACGCGTACGTTGAAGTTGTGATAGCAGTGACAAGAGACCCCTCGCAATTGACTCCTTGTTTTCATTCCAGGCGTCCTGGAGATCGTCATTTGACTCATGTGTACTTAGCCGGTGGAGCGTCACAAGGAGTCGGAGACTAGCATGGAGAGAAGCGATCTCGTCATCGATCGGTGGGTGCACGGCAGACCATGCTGTCTGGGTGAACCCAATCAGAGCCGTCCAGAAGGACCCGTAGATTTCCTTGATAAGGGGTAGGATGACCGTTAAGGCCCTGAAAACCTCTGTCTTGATATGACGTCGCATTTTGCCCTCACTAAGGATTTTAACGATGTTGTTTACGAAGAACACGAGACGTTGCTGAGGAATTTCGGAAATTATGTCCTCCTCCCCCTGTATGATGCAGTTCAGAAGCACCAATTGGCGGAGAACTATGGCTTCAGTCAAATTACCTTTGAAAAAGGACTACTGTACGTACCTTCGTCTGCGTTTTCGTAGGAATTAGATCCAGTTAGGTCAGAGATTAGCTCGTTGCAAAGCCTTAGTAAGGCCTTGGGATCCGAAGCAGAACTCAAAAATGCGGCGGCCAAAAAGACTTCTTCGGACTTTCGTATTGATCTAAGCCTTTCCGCGTCGTCATTCCTTGCTGTATGTCCTTGTAATTCTTGGAGATCTGAAGAAATTGCGGAATAGGCACGCGCACTATAGTATGAGGCCGGTGACGAGCCCTGGGCCTCTTCTAATAGTTGGCTTTGGGTGATCGCGCTCAAGCTTGATTTTTCTTGCGACTTGTCCTGCAACCATAACGCCAGCAGACTTTGCACTTCCGTTGTCAACTCCAAAATCTCAGCTTCCATGTCTGAATTGTACCGATTCCAGAGGTCATTTGATCCAGGTACGCTGATATTGTCACCAGCAAGTTGTAAGAAGAGGGACATGTGCTTCCACAGAACTACCTGTTGTTCCTCGGTGACAAAGCCAACAATATCAGTCGCTTTGATTAGCTTCGTAGTATACCAAACTATACGTAACGCGGGCGAGTATCCGTCCATATCGCGCCCCATATTACTCTTGGTGCCTTCGGATGCCGGAGACTGCTCGATCAGATTAATGGCACCACCTAAAGAATTAGTGATAGCCAATGACAAATTAGGAGGTAATGACAGGAACCGCCCGAATGCTGTCGTAAACTGGGCCCCATTAGGTAAAAGTTCTGCTGCAATAGACGTTTTTTCTTCTCTCGGTGCTTGGTCCCAGACCTTGCAGGCTTGAATAATCAAAGACGTGATTCTATAATAGAGGCTTCATCAGCTCCAGATGCACATACTATGAAATTTGGGCTGCGAAAACATACGATAAAGAGTCTGCTCCAGCTGTAACAATGCCTTGATTAATGATCTCAATTAATGATCTAGTAGCATGACCAGAACCCTTTTCCTCCGACAGAATCGCATCTATTGCGATGCTGACGTTATTTGCTTGTCGCGAAATATCGTCGTTTGGTGACTCGGAAAGTCTGAGAAGCTTGGAAAGCAGACCAGAGCCATTCTTGGACAGAGTAAAAGACTTCATCACATGTCTGTTAATCTTGGCCGTCAATTCTAAACCATGCAGGCCTGCTGGTATCTTCTCATCCGTGGAAAGACCATCCGCCATGCTGGAGATCAAACTACTAGTAAGTTCGGTCGGTACCACCGGATTACCCATAGCTGCCATGACAAGAGCCCAGTCTTTTGAGTCGTTGCTCATTAACTGCTCTAGGTTATACTTGACGACTGAAGCCAAAAGCTCAGCCTCGCCGGACTGGTTAAGGGATGGGGATAATATGAGACGCTGCAGAGCACTAGTCTTTGCAGTTGACTCTGGTGCTTCCCGCAACTTTATTATAGCGTCACGGTAGGTTTGGCGGACATCAAGTACGCCCTTAACATGATTTAGAATATCTATGCAATAAGGTGCGGAAGGTGAAAGTAACAATCCTGGGATATCATTTAGAACAAAATCAGCAATGGCTTTTTGAGTTTGTTCATGACGCAGAACAAGTTCAGGTAGTAGACGAATCCCAGATTCTAGCGTTGATGCAGCACCATAAGGCTTGCCATTTCTTGCCCGAAGTGTGTCCACGGCTGATTGAAGCTCCACAAACAGAGTGCTCGTGAGCAGTGATCTGATGGAATCCGATGCGTTTTCCTTAAAAATAAAGGCCTGAAGATTGTACCATCGACTGGTCTCTGCCGAAAGGGACTTTTGAGACTCGATGTACTCCCTAGATTGCTCGGGAAGCGAGGTTCGAATATCGTCAACGATTGTGGCAGAAAGTTGATGCCACTCCTTCTCAAGTAAATCGCGTGCTCCTTTTACCATCTGCTCAAACGCTCGGAAGCAGATCGCAATTTGATGTGAACCTGGCACGGTCCACTGAGACGATATTTGGGATGGTTTTATGTATTGCACCAGCAAAGGTAGCACGCAATACTCGAGAAGTTTATTACTTTCTTCAGAGGGTTCCAAGATTGATTGTAAATGGACGGAAACATCCAAATAAACATTCCAAGCTACTCCTTGGTTTGTGCGTGGCTCATCCCTGCTTGTGAGGCCGTCGTGGAGTGCTTCCAAAATTGCTAGAATGGATTCGGGAGCATCGCTCGATGCCGCTTTGGGTTCGCTGTCCGACTTACCGAGGAGAACTTCCGTTGGGACATGACGTAGCAATGATGAGATTTGAAGCCAATACTCCGAGGGCCCTCCTTGAGAACCTTTCCTCAGAAACTGGCAGAGTCGTTTTGTTGCGACCTTCTTGCCCGAGCCGTTATAGTACCGTGTCCAGACATCTGGACAACTAACAGTAACTGAAGCAAGCGCCTTGGAATAGTCAAAAGCAGAGCCAGCCTGATTGATGTGTAGGCTTGCTGTAAGAGCCTTGTGACTTATTATAGTCATATTTAGAGCGTCCTCCTGTTTTGCTAAAGCAGCTACAAGCAGTCTATAAACCGCACGGCGAACACTTGGATCTGAATTCGATGCATGGTCCCAAAGCTTTTCCTGGCCTAGTAAGCTAACCAACATACTCTGGTGCTTGCGAAGGACAGCAGGAGGATTCTCAACTGAATATCTCAAAGTGAGCAATTGAAAACAAGGGGAATTACAAAGGCCGTAACTGACTTATCACATGTGTAACCACAAGAATAGCTGCACCGATGACTCTTGTATACTTGGACGACGCATCATCAGGACTTGTTGTTCGTTCGTCGCTCAAGGTATTAGCAGTCTCTTTTATAATAGCGTCTCTGGAGTATTCTAGAATTGCTTCCTGATATACCATCCAGACATTTTTTATCTTATTCTCTGAACCGAATACCTGCTTAAATGACTCCTGGGTCGCACGAGATACGATTTTATCGCTGTCATATAAGCCTGCGAGCCAAGGACCCACGATCTTAGGCATGTGCTTAGCTATTCGCTTTCCACATGACATAGATAGGTGACCTTGAAGGATATGAGCTAGTTGACGGACTCGGCGTGCGCTATCTATGGATGTACGTGGATAGATTTTGATCTAAGAAGATAACATTGTATTACTATCTCATGCAATACAGTTACATGTTCCTCCCATAGAGACCCACCCAAGCTTCCAGTATTGCATCCTCCACGCCACCATTTTTTGGCCCGAGAGACAATACATAGCCTTGTAGGTCTTCAAGTGCTTTTGATTTCGTTGTGCTGTCCTTTTTCTGTACATTTTTGAAAGCGACTACCACGTTTGGCTCGGAGATTCCAGTGAGATCTGGTGGTTCGTAGACGTACGAAAGTGGCGAGGAGGACACAGCGCCGAAAGAAGAAGGGACACCAAAGATACTACCACTGAAGGCTGCATCTGAAACCCCAAAGGCCCCAGACACAGCTCGGCTGCTGGACGCCTGGGACTTAAACTGTTTCTTACTCATGGCGCGAGTCTTATCAGTGTCTCTTCTAGACAGCTAATCAAGAAATCATCCGGGGATAAGATTTTCCATGTTTTAAAGGCTGGAATCCAATACCCAAGGTGGGATTCCTAACTCCAGACAAGAGGAGATTTATGGTGAGGTCGAAAGTGTTTTGACGAATGACGTTCACGATGATTCGTCTTAGTCTTAGCGCAGCCGCGTTAAAGCTCTAGGGCCGTAGGGCTACAGGGCTGTTGCCAAGGCCATAAGGTACGGAGTAGTCGTAGGGCTGCCTGGCTGATTGACTCATTCTACTAAGGTAATTTACATCCAAGTCCCTTGCTTCCTAAGTCAAAAGGAGATTCGGTGTCCAAAAGAAACTCAGGATGAAATTTAATATTGAGTGGGTTCCTTGTGATGCCTTTCGACATTTGCAACTTATACAGTCACTAGAGACCTCCCGATCCTATTCCCATATCCTAGAATCTATCCAGGCAAGGAAATCAAGCAAGCCGAGCCCGGGGCTGTACTGACTCATTATAGAGCAATATGCGTACGTCTCTATGTGTCTATTTTGTCATAAATACGAGCCAGCTGACGAAAAGCCGGCATCAGATACATGTGCGATCTCAAAAGTGGGTTATTAGCGCGGAAGTGAAGACCTGATGTTCTGCTGATTCCTCACAGGAACGCTGGATGCCGGAGGTCATTGTGTTCTGGAAATGCCGTCTGGGACAGGAAAGACGGTATCCCTCTTGTCCCTGATTGTGGCGTACCAACAGTATTATCCCGAACACAGAAAGTTAATATACTGTTCTCGTAAGGCTCTTCTGAAAGATAGGGTTTCGGTCACGGCTAAAGCGTAATAGGTACTATGTCGGAGATCGAAAAGGCGCTCGCCGAATTAAAAGCCCTGATGAAGTACAGATCAGATCAATTGGGCAAAGTTGAAGATTTTCGAGGTCTTGGCCTAACTAGCCGAAAGAATCTGTGTCTTCATCCTTCTGTTAAAAGAGAAAAGAGTGGTTCGATCGTTGATGCAAGATGTCGAAGTCTGACAGCCGGATTCGTGAAAGAGAAGAAGGAGAGGGGGGAGGACGTGGATTTGTGCATCTATCATGATGTACGACCTTAAGGTTCGAAAATTCGCTTTGTATTGGCTTACACGATTAGAATCTTGATCTTCTGGAACCTCATAATCTAGTACCGCCAGGTGTCTTTACCCTTGATGGCTTACTCAAGTATGGGGAGCAACATAAGCAATGTCCCTATTTTTCTGCCCGGCGAATGGTATGTTGGCACGGCTCATGTCTTACGAGTCAAAGTTGAATCACTGATATAGATGCCCTTCTGTAACGTCATCATCTACTCGTACCATTACTTACTCGATCCCAAAATTGCTGAACGGGTGTCAAAAGAACTTTCCAAAGACTGCATCGTCGTCTTTGACGAAGCACACAATATCGACAACGTTTGTATCGAGTCTCTAAGCATTGACTTGACCGAAGACTCCTTACGTAAAGCCACAAGAGGTGCCAACAATCTTGAGCGCAAGATAACAGAAATGAGATCTTCGGACGCTGAGAAGCTTCAGAACGAGTACTCAAAGCTTGTTGAAGGTTTAAGGGACGCAGATGAGGCAAGAGAAGAGGATGCATTCATGTCAAATCCAGGTATATATTCCTTGTACTTGGTTTTTTTGTAGGTTGCTGATTCTGTCAGCATTGCCGGACGATCTGCTACAAGAAGCTGTGCCTGGTAACATTAGGAGAGCCGAACATTTTGTTGCATTCCTAAAAAGATTCGTGGAATATCTCAAGGTAATAACGGCCGTCACATGCACTCATTGCCCTGTTTACTAACTTATTCTTGGGACAACAGACGAGGATGAAAGTACTGCATGTCATATCAGAAACCCCGCCATCATTCTTGCAGCATCTGAAAGACCTAACTTTCATAGAAAAGAAGCCTCTTCGGTAAGACCTTCGTAGCATTCTGAGATTCTAAACGATCAATTTAACGACCCCCAGATTTTGCGCCGAACGGCTCACATCTTTAGTTCGAACACTCGAGCTCACAAATATTGAAGATTACCAGCCGCTCCAAGAAGTTGCCACCTTCGCCACCCTGGCTGCGACCTACGACAAAGGTTTCCTACTTATTCTCGAACCCTACGAATCCGACACCGCCACCGTCCCCAACCCCATTCTCCACTTCACCTGCCTAGATGCCGCCATCGCCATCAAGCCCATTTTCGACCGCTTCAGCTCCGTCATCATCACCTCCGGGACCATCTCTCCCTTAGAGATGTACCCCAAAATGCTCGGCTTCACTACTGTGGTTCAAGAATCGTACAGCATGACCCTTGCTCGGCGCTCCTTCCTCCCCATGATTGTCACCCGTGGCTCTGACCAATCTGCCATATCCTCAGGCTTCCAGATCCGAAATGAGCCCGGCGTTGTCCGCAATTACGGCTCCTTACTAATGGAATTCTCCAAAATCACCCCAGACGGCGTCGTCGTCTTCTTCCCCTCGTACCTCTACATGGAATCCATCATCAGCATGTGGCAAGGCATGGGCATCCTCGACGAAATCTGGAAATTCAAACTCATCCTGGTGGAAACCCCCGACTCCCAGGAGACCTCCCTCGCTCTCGAAACCTACCGCACCGCCTGCTGCAACGGCCGCGGCGCTATCCTTCTCTGCGTCGCTCGAGGCAAAGTCAGCGAAGGAATAGATTTCGACCACCACTACGGCCGCACTGTGCTCTGCATCGGTGTCCCCTTCCAATACACTGAATCCCGCATCCTCAAAGCGCGCCTGGAATTCCTTCGAGAAACCTACCGCATCCGCGAAAACGACTTCCTCTCCTTCGACGCTATGCGGCACGCCGCACAATGCCTCGGCCGCGTCCTGCGCGGCAAAGACGACTACGGCATCATGGTCCTCGCCGACCGCCGCTTCCAGAAAAAGCGAAACCAACTACCGAAATGGATCAACCAGGCGATGCTGGAGAGCGATACGTCGCTGAGTACTGACATGGCTGTTGCAAATGCGAAGAAGTTTCTGAGGACGATGGCGCAGCCGTTTGGGGGGAAGGAGCAGGATGGGGTGTCGACGTGGAGTATTGCTGATTTGGAACGGCATAAGGAGAAAGCTGAGGAGGAGAAAATTCGGGAGTTGAGGAATGGGATGAATGGGGCGAACGGGGCCCAGGTAGAGGGGGAGGATGAGTATGTGGATGAGGATATGGATGCTGCGATGATGGATGTGGACGCTTGAATGAGGCGCGAGTCTTGGGGCATTGGAAGGCTGGATTGGAAAGGCGCGATCGTTCAATATTGATAAGGTCAACTTTAATTACGAGATAGTGTTTGTTGAAATATGCCTTTCTTGATTGAGACCCTGCATTCTGCTTCAGGCTATGTGAAAGAGATTCTCTTAGTAAGTACTTCAAGTTCGGAAAATCCAGTCGAGCTTTTAAACCGAGATTATTGAAAGATGAAAGGTAATTCGCATCTCACCCCACCAGGAAGGCTTTTTTCGTTGTTCTAAAATCAGGTCGTTAAAAGATATATTGTAGCACTAGAATGCACTAGAAGAGGAAACTGGTTAAGCAACATGCGTACATATTATCAGATACAGTAGGAAGCTGTATTATACACTTTCATGGATCTCTTACAAGATTGACTGGCCCCCTTGGGTATCATCATGACCATAACGACGCCGAATATGGGAATGAAATTTCGTCTGTGCTCATGCAGTAGGTCGGATATAAATCAGCTTTTACATCGGCTCCGCCCGCAAAAGCTGGACTAGACATACAACTGGACCTTAGATCTAGTAGCACGTTAGCAGAGACATCTCACGGACGGTAGAGGAAGTAGCAGAGCTGTACGCACCAACTTTAGCTCAGTACGCTGTAGAGCTCGCTGTCCACCTAAATTGACTCTCACTCGCCCCGGGATCGGTCTCTGCTGTAAGCGTCTGAAAGCTTCCTGAATATGCTTGGGCCCCACAGGCGTCCTGCCCTCTTCTGGCGGATCAAATAATCCTGTCTCTCTCTTCCGCTTCTTATTCTGAACATCAGCGTCCCCATTCCTACTCTTTGTCAGCTCCTCCTCGGCTTTTACCTTTAACGCCTCTTCTGTCAAAGTCTGCACAATCTCGAAAGTCAAGAACCCCAGGATATCGACAATGTCGTCGTTAGGTTTACTGTCCGTCACTACGCCGAAGCCAGCCCAGTCGCGGAAGCGCTTGGCTTTGCGGAACGTAAAGGAGGCTTGGCGGCATTCGCTGAAGTGAACGTATTCCTCTTTAGTCATATGTTTAGTGCGTTCGTCGGCGATCTCGAGACGCATGATTGTCGCTGAATTCATCTCTTCTTCGTCTTCGTCGTCATCGTCCTCACGCTCGGGAACTTGCTCGCTGAAAAAGCTGGAGACGTCCCACGGTAAGGTGACTTTGGTACGTTTGTTTTTCTTTGCTGCGTCGCTGACGACTGGTCCAGCTCCACCACCAGCTGCATCAGCGCCACCGAGGGGGTCGTCGACGGCTCCGATATCCGCTGCATCACCGCCTTTGTCGTCTGAATCTTTCGCAGTCTTGCGGACGTCTTTCCAGGAGAGGAAAGTGCTGAGCCGGGAAACTTTGGCTTTGTCGTGCCGGATGAGGAAGAATAGATCGTTAGTGGAAATAGAACGAGATCCACGGCGGGAGGCAAGAGTGGTGGACCGCTTCAGCTGTATAGATCTTTCGTCAAACATGAAACAATTGAGCTTCGGATCTCGAATTGGACACCTACTATTTCGATGACTTGAGTGTGAACGATCTCTTCAATCATTGTAGTGGTTTCCGTAGACGCTTCGGCCGTCTCGCCGGATACAAACATCATCTGGTGCAGAGCTCTGATTAGCCTAATTTTCCAGTCTTCCATAGGCTCGGTGTGGGTTTCGACGTATGCTGAGCTCGCTTGTAGGCCATCTCGTAAGTGCTGCGGTTCTAAGTCTGTAGGACCAACGAACAAGCGCCTCATTTGATCAGCTGAGATTGGACACGGCTGCATTGCATTGTAGGTGCATGAAAGTATAATTGCTGCAATTTGGCAAAAGATGTTAAGAGTAGAAAGTGTGTTGGGGTAGCATCATGTGGCTAGTGTGAAGCTATCCACAAGACGTGGAATCTCCGGTAGAAAGTCGGGATACAGTTTCGGCCACAGCACCAAAACAATTATGATCACCAATCGAAGCATTTCGCAACACACTTGACAGTCCATGATTGTATGAGTAGCATAGGAATATACGCAATAAACAAAGAGGGTAACAGTTCGGTGAGTAGTACGGTCAAAGTAGATAGGGCATAAAACAGACAAGAGACAGCGTGACTCTATTTTCGGAAATCGGTTCTCATCTCAATTCCGCATCAGACAAAACATAATGCTCAACAAACAATGCCCATAGGTAGAGAGACCGAGGATGAAGAGACAGGCTGGAAAGGAGGTGAAGGATATAAAACTTGCCTGATAACATGCAGGAAAAGACCTACCATGGGTGGACAGGATGATACGTTTGCAACTTCGGAATATCCACACTCGGCAACAATGTTCGGAGGAATATAGAAACGGACGTCTTACCTGCTGGATCTCCTGCCGGTACTTGGCTGATTTCTCGGCCATGTCTCGCACGCTGTGCTGTTTTCAACCCTCAAACACGCCGCACAATTGTTCTGGGATGGCAAGCTGGCTCGTCTCCCTTAAGTTCCGCCCCGGGGCTCTTCTGGCCTTCCCCAAAAGGACGAATCACCAGGATTCTCGAGGGCTGGGCGCGACATAGAAGTGAGACAAGACTTCAGAGCAGTCTCAGGCTCAACCTGTGACAATGAATGGAACTGAATAGGATTTGCGGTTTATGAATGAAATATATCCTATTGTTAAGAGGAAATCTGGGTGGTCCGAGCGTCTGTCTATCGCTCACGGTTATTACAGTAATCTATTCTACGCTACGGTGTATACGCGGAACATAGTAAGAGTCAATATCCCGCAAGCATATGTTACAAAAGGATGGTTTGAAGAAAGACATCATGCTCTACATGGTTGGCCTTGGTCTCGCCGACGAAACAGACATCACTGTGAAAGGTCTCAATGTTGTTAAAGCAGCAAAGAGAGTTTATCTTGAAGCGTACACAAGCATACTTCTAGTGGACAAGGAAAAACTGGTATGTTTTCCACGGCTTGAAGAATGGAATTCAAGAGCGATGGACCTGACGTGTTCGCAGTAGGAAGCCTACTATGGACGTGCCATCATCTTGGCCGACCGTGAAATGGTCGAGTCTGGGAGTGATGAAATTTTAGCAGGTGCAGACAAGTCCGATGTGGCTTTCCTGGTTGTTGGGGATCCCTTTGGGTATTTCTCTCTTAGCGACGCCATAGGGATGCCTGATTACCGTGGCATCCCTAGAGCCCATTGAATATCGCAAAGACCGTTGCTTACTTTCCTTAGAGCCACAACGCATACAGACCTCGTCCTCAGAGCACGAGAGCTTGCCATACCTTTTCGAAGTATTCACAATGCCTCTATCATGTCTGCTATAGGGGCTACAGGGCTACAGCTATACAACTTTGGTCAGACCGTGAGCATGGTTTTCTTTACTGAAACATGGAAGCCTTCCTCATTCTACGATCGTCTGAAAGAGAACCGCCAGACTGGACTGCACACTCTTATACTGTTGGACATCAAAGTCAAGGAGCAGTCGCTCGAGAATCTTGCAAGGGGCAGGAAGATCTTTGAACCTCCTAAATTCATGACAGTCGCACAATGTGCTAGTCAGATGCTTGAGACAGAGGAGATTCGGGGTGAAGGCATGTGCGGGCCCCAGAGTCTTGCCGTTGGTGTTGCAAGAATCGGTGCAATAGACCAGAAGATAGCTGCAGGAACATTGGAGCAATTGAGCAGCATAGAGCTTGGGCCACCACTGCACAGCCTAGTTTTGCTGGGTAGGAGAACACATGATCTCGAGCGAGATTTTATTCAGGATTCTGCAGTTGATCAAGAAGTCTTTGACACGGCATGGATCGAACACTGCAAACAAGAGCAATGAAGCCCAAAAGCATAGCATTTGTTGGCTACGCTCTCAACACTGGCTATGCCATGCAATGTCTTAGTTTTACAATAGACCTACGGTACCTGCCATCGAACGCCAGTCTCAACGATAGGCACGTTAGACATGTATGGAAGTGATTATCATCTATTGAAATTGACCTGGATTGGGTTTTGACGTCGACCCCACAGTAGAAATGTAAATTTCGGTAGAATCGGATAGCCGCAGAATGTTCTCCGGCCCTTGCGCACGCTGAGGGTAACACTACAGAGTGCTTCGGGAAAGCACTTCTTGCTCATCTCGTAAGACATGAGGCAGACTCCCTTACTGCATGCACAAACACGTGGTTTGGCGCGAGGCCCGCCATGTCTGTGGATCCCAATCCCATATTTACCTGGAGCTGACCACGGTCTGCGGTTCACGTCAAGACTCATCACCTATGGAAAGTTCGTAAGATATATGCCACAGAGCATCCTCGAAGATTAAAAAGAGCTGGGGCCTAGGAAACCAAACACTGAGCGCGACGGCCATGCCAGTCTACTTGGTACATGGCTTCCGTTGGCCTCGGAAGGCCATTCGTATACATATCATAATGAACAACGTTGAAGAAGCTGCACCTGATTGGCTGATGGCACCCTCAACCACGACGGCACTGATAGCCAATTTCGAGGCCATCTATCCCAATTTAATGCCGGCGCTGCCGAATCTTCGATTCATTGAGCAGTATAATCCTGCGGATACAAGTACCAATGCTATAAGCCAACCTTATGCCTTCGTTACGGACAAAGTTGAACGAAGCGAGACGAGTATTGATGTGGGAGAGGTGATGGCACAAGGCGTTGCAGCAGCAGGGTGGGACGCCTTGGCCGATTTGAGGGACCAACTTGCACCAGGCGAGAAGATTGGCTGGTTCGTCGTGTACAATGGGGACGAAGAAAGACTAAAAGAGGCCGAGGAAGAAACTGAAGACGACGGGGCAGGAAGTGAGGTACGTATTCTCCACGATAAGCACTCGTATTATTAGAGACTCACCCTAGAACAGGCGCACGAATCGAGCAAGAAGCACAAGCATCCATTCAGGAGGCTATTCAAGAAGGGCTACTCATGACTTTCACTCTGGCAATGCTGAGACATATCCGGATGATCCATAACTCGGCTCCGTTGAAGTCAAGTGAGGGGTGGTAGCCAACCACTTTCTCCGATTAAGGTGCCAAATAGTCACCTCTGAAACCAACGATACCCTGGTGTGACGGCTTTCAAAGTCCATTGTCTGTACATGTACGGATAACGGCGTGAAAGAGCTTGTTCCTGTCGAGCTTTCACCCAAACATCCTCAATCAGGCCGGCCACTGGTGTTCTGAGCGATTCAAATGTTCTGTAGGCGGGTCTCCTTGAATATGTTCACTCAGCAGCGACCTGGGGGAGAGATCATTACTTAGAAGAGCATAGGTATAATCAAGAGATCTTCGTCGGCCTTTGAGGTTTATCGTCCAGCATATAGCCTAATTGTTGATATTGAGGCTCTTCCTCCCCCAAGTCTAACGATCACAGGTCGTCCAAACTTGGTATTATTGCCGAGTACTGATGACGTTCAAGTCCAACTACTGTGCTACCGATACTACATTGCCCTAAACAGTAAGCCAGTACTATCCCTCAAACCGTCAAATCTGCAAATAACACCCCACCTGGAGGCTCGTGCGAGCGGCTGACTGTCAACGTCGGAACTCCCTGGGAAGAATGCAGAGCGGGCATAGAGTCTAGCTCTTCATTCCCTTTACCACCATCCTGTGAGGGGTTTAAAGGCCCTGGTGGATTCGCCTGCTGCAGGCTTGCGTAAATTCATATGCACACACAGCGGCATAATCTATTTTCAGCTTCGAATCTCGATTCAAATATTTGAGGAGAAATCGCACTCCCGTGATATTCCAGTTTAATCGAAAGATGTCTGGTGAATGGATGCAATCACACCCTTGAGTGAAGTTGTGTTTGAAGATGTCATGATCGCTGATGCAACAGCCCCAAGGAAATCCTCAGATACCACTATCTCTGGGACATGAATAACCTCAAGTGCCTGCTAAAGCTCGGGTCGCTTATTCAAAAGCCGCGGGTAGCGATTATGAGATCTTTTAACAAGACAAGCATTCTATCGACATTGATAACTTTTTAATGGCTAATAGCTGTATGGATGCTATTATAAGCTCTTCAAAGATATTGTGCAGCTTGACGGTTAGCTTCTCACTTCTGCTGTGTAACGTTCTTCACACGAAAGTACAGCGACACTTTGCAGTTTTTCATTGGCTCTTAACTCACCCAGCATTTACAATAATAGACATGTGCTACAAGGCTTGTCGAGGTATAATTGTGATCATGCTCTGTTTAATTCTTCTTACTTTCATCACGATTCTGATCTCGAACTTCCGGCAAAACTTCGAAAAAGACTTCGTTACTGAGAAATCATATCAGTAGATCGGAGCCGCAATCCTACTACTGTACGTACTTAAGAATGAGCCGTCACCAATTATTGACAGCCGTGCTTTGGTCCTCAAAACCGTCATCTGCGATATATTGCGGACGACTCTCAGGTCTACAGTAGATTAATAATGAGGACATGTGCATGAGCTAGATAGTTCCAAGGCAATGGCAATGTCCCCAGACACCAACCCTCAATCCGTCCACGAACCATGCATCGCAAAACCACGGCACCCCATCCCCTCCTGCTCTGCAACAACTCATCCCAATCGCCCCCGTCAAAAAAAATAACACGTACGTCGGCGAACAAAGCAAACATGAACATCCCCTGCCTAACTAACGATCCCACGCGACCACAGCAGCTACTGTAGCGCCGAGTAGACTACAGTCAAACAAACCCCCGTCTCCTAGTTACGAACGCAATGAAATTAACACACCGCACGAATGAGTGAGAGAGAAAAAAAAACTTCCGTCTCGCGATAGGTTATGCAGGCGGGAGAAGGAAGGGGAGCGTACGTTTGCCCCCCGTAATGGCGATCTGCCGGGACATGCAGGGCGCGCGGTGTATCTGAATGTTATCTAGATGAAGACCAGCCAGCTGGACCTCTCACTGGCATGTCTCGTGCAATTGCCGTCTCACTGGTTGCAAACTGATTTCATGGGAGGGCCAAACTGAGCGGAAGCAAACGGAGTTGTTTCTGGGAGTTGTATTCTCGGATTTTGAAAAGGTGGTTAAATTCAATATGATGATGTTCGCGTCAAGGTCGGCAGCGTCGTTAGTGCCACTGTCTCTATCGATCTAGCCCGTGACTGACTAAAGTTGTGTAAGGTCCATTAACAACATCGAATTAGCCAGTCATATAAGTCCTACCCAACTCGGTCAACTTCCCCTCCCCATCCAACATAACCGCCCACCTCCCCACCGTCCCACAATCCCTCATAGGCCCAAACCAAGCATACCTCTCCACCCACTCCAATGTATCCAAATATGCACAACTTTCCCTCGCAAACCCCTCCACATGCTCCCTCCCCAACGGACTCTCCACGCTCCAATTCGTACTCGCAAACTCGGTAATCCACACCGGCTTCTCCGCTCCCAGCCGATGATGCGTGCTCCAGATGTAGTCATAGAACTGCCCCAGCGTTTCGCCATACCAGTGCACGGCCCAGAAATCCACGTCGCTGTGGCCTGCGCGGATCAGCCGCGTGAATTCCAGGAGCCAGTCGACGCCCTGCGGGGCGGACGAGATGCCGGGGCTGCCGCAGCGGATTCCGAGCTGGCGCAGGGGCTGGATGTGTTGGAGCCATTTTTCGGCGGCGAGGGTAGCGGGCATGTTGGATTGGAAGGGAAGTTCGGGCTCGTTGAAGGCTAGGATTGCGGGGGAGGAGGCTGCTTTGCTGCCGAGTGACTCGATGTTGACGTCGTTCCACTGCATGGGGATGAAATCGAGGGAGGAGGGCTGGAGGTTTGGGTTCGGGGACCAGTTGTAGAACCAGGAGATTTTGGAGGGGGGTTTGGTGAAGGTGATGATTGGGTCGGTGTTTGTGGATGGCCAGCAGAGGCCGCGTTTTGATGGGGGGGCCATTGGTGGAGAGTGCGTAGTGCTGAGTGGGTTATGGTTGGTATCTTCAGTGATCCTTACACATGGGATAGGTAAGCTGTTGTAGTTTTGCATGAGGAATCAGAATCCCAGGGGTCCGATCCTCTATTACATCCATGACATCCATTCTGCCTCCTTTGTCTGCTGTTTTGCCGCCATATCTGCAGCCTCTCTCTTCCCGGATACAAAGAATGTATAAACGCTGTTGTGATGGAACCTTACCTTGAGGTATCTGCTGGCTTTCTGCTATCGAGGGTCAGGCCATCCGGACTGCCAAGTCCACACTTGCATTGAATCGCTTTGAGAATTAGCCTGCTCAAGAGTAAAGATAACCAATGAGAAGGCCTCGTGAAACGACGTCAAGACTAAGGTATCTCATATCGGACGCATTACTTGCAAGTTGGGAGCTTCCTGAAGGTAAGGTATTGCCTCAGGACCTCAGACGTGTAAATGCAACTAAACCCCTTCGGGTTACACATAGGCTGCGAAGTCATCCAGAGGGTCGCTAACCCAAAGGGACTGAGGGGAAGAGGCTAACCGGAAGGGGCTTAGCCACTGTAACACGTCTGAGGTCCTGAGGCAAGTAAGGAGTGCTTCGGCTCATACTCCGAACGTACATTAGATCCATGTTTGTCTGCCCATAGATATTCTGTTTCTAAGGTAGTCAATCATACCCCGCTTAGACATAGCTCAGCTAGCGATTTAGAGAACGGTGGACGTATACCTTATTGTTGTGTGCATCTTCATGGATGTTCAATGAAAGGCAGAGCTTTCTCTTGTCCTTCAATTTCAAGTTGTTTGGCCTTCCATTCAACCCTCTATTTCCCTGTTTTGATAAAAGACTCATCCCTTGACCGCGACTTCCACCATGGGCCATCAGCCAAGCCGGTTCGACGTTGGTTGACACCTTGGCAGACCCGATTGTTGTTCTAAAGTAGGGCTGCCGCAACTGACAAGCATCCGAATTCAGTTCATGCTTCCCCCGCAATTCTTCTAATTTCGCTGCGTCACCTCAATTGCGATGAGCTCTCAGCTGGGCAATTATTGCGGGTGATCATCGTAACCGGAGTGCGCCGTGGGTAGCCTTTATCCGGCCTGATGAAGGGCATAAAGCCGTTGGGTCCGCTCCCGATGGCTTCTGGGAAGTCGGTAGTCAAGGTTTTCAATATCTGGAAATTGCACTGTTGCCAAAATGTTTGCATCTACACTTCTCGTGGCTCTTGGCGCAACTGTCGCAGTTGGTCAGATCGTCTACATCTCTGCTAAGGATTCCAATGGGTGGGTAGAAGCCGAACATGGTCCTTCTCGTTCGGTTGAAATAATCGTCATCACCCTAGGCACACTCTTCCATCCTACTCCCCAGCCAGACCTCCAGCCATTCCACTGGCCGTCAGGTCGCCATACACTAATGCCTGGTCGTCTACATCGAACAATGGTACATTGAACACCAATGGTGTCATTTTCTGGTATGAACAAGTCTTGTGAGATAAGTTACATACGGATACTGACTGGCTACCCAAGGCCTGGCCCTCCGCTTGGGTGGGAAGGGGTGAGCTCCGATACGTGTGTGGCTATCCCAACAACCGCTAAATGTTGATAGATGGTTACTGTCGATGGCATCACGTATGAATATCTGGGGACGGGTTCAAGGACAGTCCCAACGCTACCGAATCTGAAAACCGCAACGCCTCTGGCAGTATCTTACGACTCCCAATACTCGAACTTTACATTCGCTGTAGGCCCTGTCGAGGTTACCGCCAGCTTTTTATCGTCTGTCTTACCCCAGGATTTATGCCGGACTAGTATCCCACTCAGCTACCTAACCACTAGTGTGCGATCAACAGACAATGCCACGCATAGCGTTCAAATGTACAGCGATGTGAATGCTGCATGGATTGCCTACGAGTCCAACGCAACAGTACAATGGAACATGTACCAAGGATCCGAGCTTGCTAATGGGAGTGCTAGTGGAAATAGCTCATCTGTCTACAGCTGGTAAGACCTAAGATGTTGATTTAGTTGAAGTCTTTGTGCTAATATATTCCCAGGATGATCCATCTGGCACATCCATACGAGTTTGCGGAAGAAAATGACTTTCCTCTATGGGGTAACTTCACTTATTCATCGAGCCCGATGAACGCGAAGAACTTCAGTTTTCAAAGCGGCTACTCTAGCGATCTAAGGTACAACTACGTCATGCAGCACTCGCTGCAAGATGTTGTAGACTCGAATTACCGTGGATTTGGCTCCCATGAGCCTGTGTTTGCGTATGCTCACGACTTTGGCTCGGTTTCCTCGGCATCTGCGATGTACACCATAGGATCAGTCCAGCAGCCTATGATACGGTATTTAACAGCTGAGGGTGTCATTCCATTGCAGCCATGGTGGAACCACTGCTACGGTGACATCTTCCAGATGATTCAGTTTCACTTCAATGATTTCTCGCAAACGCAACAACTAGCAGCGCAATGGGAAGCTCAGCTAAAGGCGGATGTTGATACATACTACAACTCGAACAACGCCATTGTCTACAGCAATAGTACTCCCAGTGCGCCTCCTTCATATGCCAACGGCATGGCAGGATACCACAACGGAACATCTCAATACTCTGAGCAGTACATCTTTGACCCGACGAACTCTTATGGATTCCTCAATCCTGATAACTTTAGTGGAGTTGCCATTCCTGACGTCAGCGAAGCCGAGTCATACTATTCGATTGTAGCGCTTTCAACCCGTCAAATCATGGGAGCTTACGTCTTGACTGAACGCCCTTCAGGCGGGTCCTCGAATATGAGCACCAATACTTCTGAGCCTCTGATGTTCCAAAAAGAAATTTCCTCAGATGGAAATGTTAACACCGTGGACGTCATGTACCCCGCGATGCCATTCTTCCTCTATGCCAATCCTGAGCTACTGAGATACAACCTTGAGCCTTTGTTCCAGAACCAAGAAGGGGGATTCTATCCCAACGGCTACTGCATGCATGACCTCGGCAGTCATTTCCCCAACGCTACTGGCCATGTGGAAGGCAATGACGAGTATATGCCTGTGGAAGAGAGCGGCAACATGATCATCATGACTTACGCATACTACAAGTAAGTTGCACTTCGATTCGTAGCTTTCCCACTCGAATTTGCTTCCATTTTGGCAGAAGAGATACCGCCATCTCCAGGAATAGGAAGCGCCATATGCTAACTATACCCCAGGTTCTCGAACAACTCCGCCTTCATCAATCAACACTACCCCAAGCTCCAACAGTTTGCCGAATACCTCCGCCAATACTCTCTCCTACCCGGTCTCCAACTTTCTACTGACGACTTCGCCGGCCAACTTGTCAACCAAACAAATCTCGCAATCAAAGGCATCGTTGGCCTGCGCTGCATGGAGTCCGTCGCAACCATCGCCTCCGACTCTGCCTCTTCGTCTAACTATTCCCAAACCGCTCAATCTTACTACTCTGAGTGGAGATCCCTGGCCATTGACCCCACAGAGAAGCATACGCTCCTATCCTACCAATGGCGTTCCTCCTATGGCCTCCTCTACAACACCTACCCGGACGTCTTGCTCGGCCTAAACTTCATCCCTCAATCCCTTTACTCCATGCAATCCGCCTGGTACCCCACCGTCTCCCAACTCTTCGGTGTTCCTCTCGATAATCGCCACTCCTACACCAAATCTGACTGGGAAATGTGGACCGCCGCTACTTGCTCTCCTAGCACTAGACGCCTATTTGTGAATGCTCTTGCGTACTGGCTGAATAGCACGAGTACGGATAGGCCGTTTACAGACTTGTATGAGACCATCGACACAGGGAGTTATCCGGCGAGTCCTGGGCCGATCTACTTCAATGCCCGGCCTGTGGTTGGAGGACATTTCTCGTTGCTGGCGCTGGTGAGGAGGGATGAAATGGGCGGAGGAAATCCTAGTATGAGTGGTGGAAGTGAGATGATGAGTAGTGGGAATGGGACGATGACCCGGAGTGGTTAGATCAACGATTGAGGGAGAATCGCTGTCGGTGGAAAGGGAAGATAGAGTGGCGTTCGATGAGAATACGTATATGAATTGAAGAGCAAACAGCCAATGTATAACAGACCCTTCTCAAACACCCTCACTTATACCCGGTGCTTTCACATTCAGGCGCCTTTTGACTCCTTCGCCGAGCCTTATGGTAGGGCTGAAGCTGACGCTATCTGTTTTGTAAAGTAACGCCGTGCTTAACGACCAAAACATCAGGAACACAACAAAGGCTCTCCATCGCTTCTACGCGCTATGTGTATCGCTGAGATATACAAACCCCTTCCTTCGACCCGAACAACGCCCTAACGATAAGCCCACCGAACCATGTCCGCCCCTCCCAAAGCCTCCGCAAACGACACTTCCTTCCGCAAAACCTGGGATCGTAATGAATATGCCGCCAAAGCCGAAGCCAGGGAGCAAAAATACAAGGAAGAAGGCGCTGCTCGCGCTGAAGCCAAATCGCAAGGCCGCAAATACTTTCCCCGCGCCTCCACTCCTCCTGATGCCAAAGAAACCGAATCTCGCACCAACCGCCTTGATGTCAGCGCACATGTCGGCAAAACCTCTCTCGTGCCCGCTGGTGCCGCCACGGGAAAGAGAGGACGGGGAGCGGGATTCTACTGTGCTGACTGCGACCTGACGTTTAAGGATAACCTGCAATTCGTAGATCATTTGAATTCGAGGCAGCATATGGTGAATACGGGCCAGAGTGGCGAGGTTAGGAGAGCGACTTTGGAGGAAGTGAGGGAGAGGCTGGCTTACCTGGGTAGAAGGAGGGAGGAAGAGAAGATAGGGGCGGATACGGTTGTGGATTTGGGGGAGAGGTTGGTGAAGAGGGGGGAGGAGGAGGAGAAGTTGAGGGAGGAGAAGAGGAGGAAGAGGAATGAAAGGAGGAGGAAGACGGAGGGGGGTGTGGGGGTTAAGAGGGAGGAGGTGGAGGGTAATGGGATTATATGTTGAGCTGCGGATAAATGGATCGATCATGTTACAATCGCCAAAGGTGTTATTCTATTCGATCGTCGTCATCCGACGCAACTACCGTACCTCGTGCGTCTCGCCAACAAGTTTTTCGATCTCACCTACCACCCTACGCTTAATCAGGACAGCAACGTCAGAATCCGCATTCCAACTCCCTCCGAATAGTACAAGCATCCCCCTCTAGACATATATCAGGGCGCCATTAATTGTTCAGTGGATCGGCAGAAAGGAGTTACGGCAGGCTGCTAGCCAGTCATGGCCTAAGACAACCCTCTCGCATTGGCCACAATCATTCCCGCTGCATTTACTATAGCTCTGACTGTCACATCAAAGGTTATGAGCACGAGCGTCTGGCCCTCGAATTAGATAGCGAGTCATCCTGCAAGATTTCCACAATACGGTCTCCATAGCTCCTCGCGGCACCCGCAAGGGCAGACATGCTGGGTCGATGTACGATGCGCATACTCAAACTATGGTCGCTTTGGCAGATGAATCTTCATATCCAGGACGGGTTTTGGTGATGCAGGCAATAGCGAGTCTTCTCCTAAGGAAACGTCCTGAGTACCTTAGCGGACTAACACCAAAGCTTTTTACGGTTTGAGATCGACCCAGCAGTGGAACACGTCAAGCAGTCAAAAGAACTGTGAATAAACCGTAGAAAAACGCTTAAATTCGTAATCAAACGGTAATACTACGAGGTCAACTGTTCATGTTAGTGGATTGATCTTAAACCGTTAAAACCTACTACCCTTGATCTGCTAAGGTAAGGTAGATCGAGTATGTAGTTTTTTCTTTCTTTTTCTCTCTTCGTTTTAACGTGCTTATGCAGTCAAAGACTATGAAGCACAGCATACTACCTATCTAGATATATAGATACACATAGAGTCGTACTGACAATGTATGTAGTATGAAAAAGCTCTCTGCGTGAAACAGGCTCTTAGAGCTAAAAACCCACACTGTTGTTTATTCTAGTAGTCGCTGTAACCTGAATCCACTTTCCATACTCAGTCAGATGAGCTCAAGGAAATCCTGCTGCAAGCCGCCGACTCAAAATCCTAGACAGTATATCGCGTAGACCAGTTGTACATTGTGCAATCACACCGATAAAATGGGCGACGAAGAGCTATGCCCGAGGTTGCCAGCTGGTCGTGCGAGTAACAGATCACGGGCTCCGCGTTATTGTGAACTATCTATATGACCAGATGGTCACATAGACAACTCGAAATTGTGAAAGCTGACCACTTCGACGTGGGCTTTCGGTTTGATCTCGCCACAGCCCTTCCCGCCATAACGCTTCAGATTTCCGTTACGATCCCGATAAATCGTCTAAAGCGTTGTCGCTTTGCAGTGACATTGCCATCAGTAGCTTGTCCAAACGCTTGAAGGAGCGTAATAAGCTCATTTCCTGCTACAAATTAGAACAAAATATATAAGGAGTAGAAGAATATTACTTACCGGAAAGCTGCGCTAACGCTCTATCATTCTCTGGAAATCCATCGACAGGGTTATTTCGTCGATCTTTTATTGAATAAAGCGGTATGTCGAGACGATTGATAGCGGAATTGTGGAGTCGTGCAAGAGCATTCGCCTCACTGAATAGTTGTAAGTAAATAATGGTATCGAAAAGATATAGCACTCTTACCTTGCATCGAATTGTGCTCCCATTTCATGTCGAAGGTCGCCAATAGCTTGAGCGATGTTCTGTAATTGGGTAATGATGATATCGCCTTGGTTGAACGCTGGTATGTTTGGGAACTGTGATATTTGACGAGCAGCATGTTCGAAGCATTGTGCTAGCTCTGTGAAATCTGACTGACGTGGCTGAGGTGGTTGAGGTTGTGCATTCATGATATCAATGCTTGAATGTTGTTCTGATGTGTACGAAGTAGAAGAAGAAAAGATCAAATTGCACTGCCAAGTCACTAGAGTAATCGGGGGTGATGAAAGCGGCTTCCTCAACACTTCAAGGTAAATTACTAGAATAAAAAAAAAAGGCACTCAGTCTGTAGCAGCTTCGCTCTCATCTTCTAACGGATTATTCTAAGTTTTTTTTTGGCTTTTTCTACAACTACCAAGTGGAATTGCAGGATGCCAGGGGGAAAACAACCGTTTCCCCCATTGAGCCACCCATTTAAATAGACAAACGAAGGCATTTATTTATTTCTTAAAAAATGTCGAATCATCAATGCATTTACTGTAGCTCTGACTGTCACATCAAAGGTTATGAGCACGAGCGTCTGGCCCTCGAATTAGATAGCGGGTCTCCATAGCTCCTCGCGGCACCCGCAAGGGCAGACACGTTGGGTCGTCGATTTACGATACGCATACTCAAACTATGGTCGCTTTGGCAGATGGATCTCCGTATTCAGGACGGGTTTTGGTGATGCAGGCAATAGCGAGTTTTCTCCTAAGAAAACGTCCTGAGTAAGGTAGATCGAGTACGTAGTAAAAACTGGGGCGGAAGACGGTGGGATACTACATACCTTACGGTTGGCAGAACCATGAGTCATAGTCAGCTAGTATCGAAGCGGATCAGTGGCAATGTCTTCATTCTTTTTATATAGAAAAAGTGGCACAGTACTTTCAATACTAAAATAGAGAAGCACCTCAGAGATAAAAGGTTTAGGTCGAAACCCTAATCTGTCACGTGAAGCTTTAGGTAGAGTAGGTAGGCAAGATAAGATAATGGATGGTGCCAATCTTTTGTCCCTCTCTAGGAAAAGATCTTAGAACAACAGAAATCCTTTCTTCACAAAGCTCAATTATGTACCATAAGCTGCGTACGAATATCACATCTCATTCATAATGGCATTCTTGTTCTCTCGCGCAGCTTCACGCCCACTTACAGCTTTGAACCATCCTATCCGACGCCAATGTGTCCAGCACAACCCCACGCTCCTCCATCGAACATTCGCAACGCCTGCTACTGGAGAACAACCATGGCTTCGGCTGGGTACTGTAGCTCCGAATTTCAAGGCCAAGACTACCCAAGGCGACATTGATTTCCATCAATGGATCGGCGACAAATGGGCGATTCTTTTCTCACATCCTGCGGATTTTACGCCTGTTTGTGAGTGTGACAATTGACTGTGGAGTCCATGTCGCTCGCATGAAGAGTCTAATCGACGGCTTTCGATAGGCACTACCGAACTGGGAGCTTTTGCGAAGCTGAAACCGGAGTTTGATAAGAGAGATGTGAAGCTTATAGGCTTGGTATGTCAACCGCCCTCCATCAAGTCTTAAAAACAGTTCCACCTACTAACCCCCTCGCTCTCTTCAAAGTCCGCCAACGACCTCTCCTCGCACGATGCCTGGATCTCCGATATCAACGAAGTCGCCTCCACAACGCTCACTTTCCCCATTATTGCCGACGCCTCTCGTGAAATAGCCTGGAAGTATGATATGGTTGACTCCCAAGACCTGACCAATGTCGACCAGAAAGGCATAGCTTTTACAATCCGTAGCGTGTTTGTTATTGACCCGAATAAGAAGATCAGATTAACAATGATGTACCCAGCCAGCACGGGGAGAAATACCAGGGAGGTGTTAAGAGTGGTGGACAGTGTACAGACGGGGGATAAGAAGGGCGTGACAACGCCAATTGACTGGGTTATGGGAGATGACGTGATTGTGCCACCGACTGTCTCGACGGAAAATGCGAAGAAGAAATTTGGGGAGGTGAGGGAGGTCAAACCGTGAGTTGCTGCTTCTGTCGCTTAAGTAAAGGCTTAAAAGCTGACGAGATCCGATGCAGCTATCTTCGATATACGAATGTGGGGAAGTGAAGACATACTTAGTATTGAAAGTTATTAGACACGCATATTCTCACAGGCTGTCCTCACCATGCTGCGAGATTCACTTTTTGCAGTCACGGAATTGCTCGCATCTAGTATGTACATCTACTTATAGATACCCGTTAGCCTCCAAATCTTGCTTGTTCATTCTCCCTATCTTGTCCCACCGCGCTCTCATTACTCTCTCCAATCTATTGATTTCACCGCAGACTTTTCGAACCAACCGCCGAAGAGTTCCAATGAACTCCGCGGCTAATCAATTCAACAGCTTCTAGATCCGCTTCTCGGATTCTGGATACTGTTCAACAACCTCTTGTGGCTTGAGTTTAGTACAACGGGCCGTCCAAAAATCAAGCATTGGGTTTAATATCATTGTCCATGTCTCTCAGATTTGTGCAACAGCTCTGCCGGCGTTCTTGACACCGTCTGACCTGATCGCCACTATTTCGCCATTCTCTTTTGAAATGAACGGCTCCTTTGCATACTGGCTTGCCGTCTTGGCTGTTTGACTAATGCTGCTGGAGAATGCACGACGGCATGTCTGGGGTTTCAAGAAATTGAGAAATTTAGATTGGGGTTTTAAAGAAACCATGCGTAAGTAGACCTTTGACTCTGAACAAGGCAAATTGTGGGATCAAACGCGAAAAGCGTCTAAGTTGAAGCAAAAGAAGGCAGAGACAGCAGCCAAGCATGTGAAACACTCACTTCTTGACTGCCGTAGATATTCGACATAAAACCATACGAGGTTTTGTATCGTATACAGGTCGTGGTGGAACCGTTTGGTTGCCTCAAGCACGTTCAATTCCAACGTTTCGGTTAAGATGGGTCCTGTACTCTCAGATTTGCTCTCTGCGTTGCCGAGCTCACCAGGTTCTGGAATTTATCGCTGGAGCCCGGGATATGGAGTTGACTGCTCGGCCACGAAGTTTGCCCTACCGATTTCTCATTCAAGGTTTGGTCGCGACTGTGGTGGAAGGAAACTGGGCTTCGAAAGTGAGAATTCACTATTTTCTGGATCGTCATCATCCCGAACTTTGATGCCTTCGATGTCGATATGATCGTTTCCATCACCTCCTCCGCGAATTCTAGGCATGGCGTCTTTCTGTTTCCTCTTTTCATCGTCCGAAACCTCCTTATGTGTTTTGTAAAACCAATGCCATCTTGTTCTTAAAGTCTCTTGTATTTCCTTTAATTCTAGTTCAATATCCTCTTCGGTTATTTTGAGCGTGCCCTCAAGATATCTCTTTACAGTTTCAGTCGCTTCGATCACGAATAATGACTCTTGTTCGTTGTCGTCGCAAGTTGTCGGCAATTCTATCATGCACTGTTCCCAAATTCTCCCAACACTTCCAACAACGCCCGATGTTATCCATGTCCTTTGTCCTCCTGTTTCCGGTTTTGGTTCTCCGCATTCGTTGCACCAATTTCGATGAAGCTCCTCTACCGTTTCCAGTAATGCTTCGATCTCTTCCCAGAAGTCAATATGGATCATGATAGTCTTCGTGTCGCTAAGCACGTCTGTTACACTTTAGTACCCTATCCATTGCGTTTCTCGCAGCAAGGACTTTCAACATACGCAAAGCCGTTGCGCAACAGAGTTCCAGTCTCAACACTCAAAAAGTCGAATTAAGAAGATTGGGAGACTTCTAGCTAAGAATAATGCGATCAAGGCGAAGAAGAACAAAGTCTTGAAGCTCGCCTTCGGAATTGGCCTTGAAGTCCTCGTATAATTGCAGCATACTTAGCAAAGTGTTCAAAGCATCTCGCAAGCGGATCATGGTCATGTAGCCTGCTTCTGTTAGACCCGGGGAGATCGTCTCGGTTCCTACGGTCGAGAATTCCGTTTAGCTTTCATCATCATTGCCGCCCCCACGAGGACGAGACTTGAAGTCGTCCTGTAGCTGCTCGTGGAGTGACTCTTTTCCATGATCATCTTCGAGCTCTTTCTTGGCCTTTTCCACTATTGCGTGCGTAGATTCCAGTAACAAATCCATCAGGTTTTTGAGGTGTATGTTCATTCTGTCCAGTTCCGTCTCCATCTTTTGCAGTGGAAGCTCCAAGGCTTGCCGTCCGGTAGCTGCAAGATTCTCTGCTGCTCTCTCTAGTTGGCCTGACACGCTCTGCGAGGATTCTAGACGGAAACGCCACGCGTGGTTGGAAGCCATCTCGACGTTTCTAAGGTCCTCCATGATTCTCCTCGCATAAAAATTTGGAGACTGTACGGAGGACGTGTCTTTTCTGATGTTAGAAGCTTTCGCGATAAGCTGTGCAAGAGTCAAACTCCACAGCAGATGAAATTCGTACCTTTAGTATTATCTCGAAATCTTTTGTAGCTGGCTAATGTCTTTTGCAATTCTGTTAAGGATTCAATCAGACGCGTGTCGCTCTCATGTATTCCTCGCACTAGTGAAGCAGGATTTTCTGTGGTGGTCAGAGTATCTATACTCTCATCATCACTCTCAGAGCTGCTATTGCCTTCGCCCCTCTGTCTAGCTGTGACGTCGCTGGAGACTCCTCGTATCGGATTCATCCTCGGCCCCGGATCTGCCTCCTTCGTAGCGTTTACCGCAGGTGGAGCAGGTGGAGGACGTAGACGTGGGCGCGGACGAGGCGCAGGAGATGGAGAAGGCGGAATCGAAGGTCGCGGAGGTCGCGGAGGAGGAATACCGTTGGGCTTAGGTGCTCCCCCATTCCTCCCTTCCACACCAACCCTTGCCGTAGCAACACCAGCTAACCAATCCTCGACATTAGCAACCAGCGAATCACGCCGACTCGATGGATGCCTTGAACTTTTCATGCAATTCTCAGGCTTACATTTCGGAACCTCCACCTGATTATCACCCTTAACAGCACGACAAGAATATTTCCACTGTGGAACTCTAATATTTGGTGGTCTTGGAGGCATCGTTGGTCGACTAGGACCTTCAATACGAGTCTCAGGCTCACTTTGCGGCTTGGTCACTACAACATTGCCGTCGTCTTGCGATGGAGAACCAAGTCGGGGGCGGTTAAGGGGTGTTGTAGGCAATATTGGCAAAGATAAGTTTGGTTGAGGTATGGGGCTCTCTGGATGAGGCAAAGGAGAAGGAACTTGAGATTGCGATGGAGATGGGCCGTCGCGAAAGGAGGATGTAGGGAAGGCGTAAGGGTAGGGATGAACAGGTGGCGTCCGAGGATGGGTTGGGGAAAATATTTTACGAGAGTCCATGCTTGCCAGCAGGAATTGAGGGTGATGATTAAGGAAGTGTAAGCGGAGATCTTGAGTGAAAATGGGATGTGGTGAAGAGGCTGGACGAGAAGGAACGGGGCTATTTATGAATGATCTATGCGATCTTATGGTGAGGTGGTTGCGTGATGAGGGTTGTATTTGTGGGTTGGGCTATGGAGCCAGCGAACGGGGAGCAAACGAGGTGTTCTTGATCAGTGACGATACGACTCTTGGGCTAACGAGGTGAGACTGAACGAATTGCTGACGTGGATTCCAGGAGTGCCATAATTTGCACGTTTGTGTGAACCCGAAATTTTTGGTAGGTGTCCGCCTTTTCGTTACGTTAAACTAGGCTGGATCGGATGCGTTGGGATCTCTTGGTTAAGAAATCATGTAGACAACCCTTGCTAAGCATTGGCAGCTACGGCGGGATCTCATTACCAACATGTCGATGGTGGTTGGTAGGAGCTCTGACAGTAAGGAAGATGGCTCTATGCGGCTTGAGAGACATGGTCCAAGAAAGGAGGAAAAAGGGACTGATCATTGGTCATCAGAGGTATGTAGTCGTAATTGTGAATTCTTCCCTATGACAGTCAATCTGTCAACTGCATCTTTGTGTTTCCCGATGTTCAGCAATCTAGGTATTCAACAACCTTGAGCATCTACCTTTCGCTGCTACTAACGGCTACTACAGAACTTTTCTCTTGTCCCTGGCATACCCCGCCATTTCTCTTATCATCCGTTCGACGCCTTCCTTCATAAGAGGCTTCCAGTTCCCAGCAATTTCAAACTCCGTCTTCAACTTCTCTACCAGCTCTCGCCCCACCAAATCCTTCCTCATCTCCCCATGTCCCTCATACAACTTCAAAGCAGGACCGTTCAGCCACTGCGTCTGAATCTCAATCGCTTTCCCCACGATCTTGAGTGTACTCCACCACGGTAGACCAGAAGTCAAATCTCTTATCTCATATAGGCTTCGTGCGAGGTCGTCCGCTTCTTTCAGGCGGTTAATGGCCCGATAGATTTCATCAAGATGAGACTCGCAGTTGTCTTCCCATATTTTAATATCTAGTAGCCAACAACAGGTCAGTCAGTCAGACTATTTGCTGGCCACAATGCACTGGGAGTTATTTCCAGATAACCGCGGCATTAGCATCCTCAAAAACTCACCCTCACAACTTCTATCAAACTCTCTATACAGATCCAGCACATTGTCTAGCTCTGTCAAGCGATTGCGTAGACGGATGACAGCTGTGATGCTGGGTAGGATGCTTGAAGGGAGGGAAAATCTGAACGTGGATTGGTCAAAAGGAGGAATATTAAATGGGTGAAGGTCCATCGTGAATCTCAGGGACAACCAGGTACGTAGACTTTTGGGATGATCTTATTCACGAATGGCAATGAAACCGATGGTAGTAATAAGGATTCAAGGTTTGGGTGAAGTGACTTAAATGAAGAATTCGAATGAGTTGCCAGTAGCCAGCAGAGAGGACAGTGTTATATTTGACAATCAGCAATGACCACAGCTACGTGGCTTCCCAGTGTCAACATGCGCCTTTCAAGGCCGCCAGTATCGAAGACGAAGTAGAAAAATACTAGTCCAGCAGAGCGCTTGCCAATTATGGATTTTATCAAAAATCATCGTTGTTCAGCAAATATGATCCATCCTTGCTGGCTACATCGTCACAGTCACAAACATCCAATTCAACGCACCAGATAATCAGCAGTCCGACAATATAGAACCTATAAATCTGGTGTTCCCAACCAGTAGAAGAGGCCATTATACATGAGTCACATATTCTGGGATTACTTGGGTTTTCATAAGTTAACCTTGATTTTCCATCGAAGTTCACTCAAAAAGCGCAGCATGCAGAGAAATCATACTTCAGAGTCTGCTGACGACCACGGTGCACAGCGTTCGGACTGTGGTCCTCCTCAACAGGTTACCCCGTGCTTTTCCTTCGAGGGAATTATTGACAGTAGTAAATTCATTGACAGCAGCCGCAACGCTGTTGATATCAACGACAGTTCAAATACAGATACCAATGGCATGCCAAATGAAGATACACATAACAGTCTAAATGAGGATACCAACGACATTTCAAATACAGATACCGACGTCTCAAATAAAGATACCAATGACAGTCCAGATGAAGCTACCAACGACACTCCAAATAAAAACACCATTGCCATCTTGGGTCACACCAGTCAACTATACAGCCGCCTGCACGATTTGCACTCAGCGTTAATCCTTTACAACGAATTCGACGACATCTGCCCCGGTAAGTCCAGCCCTCTCACTCTAACCGTTCATCACATTACCCCTGCGTTCACAACCCCCTCCAAATAAACCCACCTCACCAGCATTCCCAGACAACCCCCCCCTCTGGTCCTACTTCCACATCCCTTTCCTTGACCAAGTTACCGTCGTATACCTTGTGGTCGGAGTCCTGAAACTAAAAGAGCGGAACGCCGATGTTGGGTTTTTGGCGCAGTTAGCACGAGAGCTAGTAGATGTAGACGTGGAGGTGAAGAAAGAGCCAATTCAATCCCTAGCGCTGGGGCAGGAGAGAGGGGCTGTGAGGATGAGAATCGAGAGGTACCTGAGTGTGTTTCGTAAGGATTGGCAGCATGTGGCGACGGCGGAGCTGGCGGAGATGAGGAAGGGGTTGATGCAGCAGGTGATGAATACAGAGGAATCTGATGTTCGGTTTTGATTAGGTTTTAATTTGTCCGCTTGGTATGTCCCAAAATTGTGAAATTTAACTAGAGAAAAGAAAAAAAGGCACTCAGTCTGCAGCAGCTTCGCTCTCATCTTCTAATGGATCGTTCTTATTATTATTATTATTATTTTTATAGGCTTTTTCTCCAACTACCAAGTGGAATTGCAGGATGTCAGGGGGAAGAACAACCGTTTCCCGGCCAGCGATGGGACCCACCTGTACGCGGTGCTGGCTACGAACCTTCTGTCAAGTCACAGAAGAGCCTAGAGGTTACCAAACAGACAAATCGACACGTCGATTGAGACCGAGCATCGCGTCGCGATGCTCACAAACAACAAGTTCACATGGCTAGGTGATCATGTGGCCAAATAGCGAACGGAAGCCCACGTCGAAGTGGCCAGCTTCCACATACATAGACCTACGATACCGCGAAGCCCGGGATCTATTACTCGCACGGCCAGCTCGCAACCTCGGGCATAGCTCTTCGTCGCCCATTTTATCGGTGTGATTGCACAATGTATAACTGGTCTACGCGATATACTGTCTAGAATTTTGAGTCGGCGGCTTGCAGCAGAATTTCCTTGAGCTCATCTGACTGGGTCTGAAAAGTAGATTCAACTAGAGTAAACAACAGTGTAGTTTTTTTTAGCTCTAAGAGCCTGTTTCACGCAGAGAGCTTTTTCCATACTACATACATCGTCGGTACGACTCTATGTGTATCTATATACGTAGATAGTATGCTGTGCCTCATAGCCTCCATTGGCTGCATAAGCACGTTAAAATGAAGAAAGAAAAAAAAAACCCCCCCTTTCCCCCATTGAGCCACCCGTTTAAATAGACAAACGGAGGCGTTATTTTCTTTCTTGGAAACAGTCGAATCATCAATGCAAAAGCATTTCTGCGACCAGGAAAATCGGGCAAAAAGCAATCTGAGAACGCGATTTAACTGTGACAAACTCACACCCCATATTGCCAATACTCAGTTTTTACTTATATCTATCTAGTTATCATCCACTACCTTAACTTCCCGCAACCCCCCCTTGGTAACCCCCCTTGGTAACCCCTCTTGGTAACTCCCATCCCCATCCCCATCCCACAACCTCTCATCTCCCCTTTCTACACATCCACCCTTCCCTACCCCTTTCCATCTGCCAACTGCACTCCCTAAACACCCTCTCAGCCTCTACAGTACCACGAATAGTTTCTACGGAAAATCCTGGAAAAGTTTCTCCGCCTTGTTCGTTGTTATTTCAGTGGGAGGTTAGAGGCGCAAGGGTGACAAGAAGGGGGTGTAAGGGAATTGGAGGTATTAGAATGATACAGCCTAAATGTCCCGATTCAGGATGAGTCGGGTCTCGCGCTGTGCTGTTTAATCTTTTCATAGTAGACCGACTCCGGTTAAAAAACAAACCCGAGAAGTTGGTTGAATTTTCCTACTTCTGGAATCTATCGGTAGGTTATTTAATTGGTTGTTTGTTTTGAAGTTGGTATATGCACCCCCTTTAGTGTGATCGGAACACCTTTGATGTGTGTCAGATGTCAGATAAAAGCTTTGTCCTAAAGTGCAAGAAAGGATTAACACACATCAACCTCCCCATCCCTCATCTCCCTCACCTCCACCTCCACCTCGACATCCCCCCTTCCACCCACCCGCCTCCTCAAACCCCACTTTCAACCTCCCCACCAGCTCCCGCCGCATCGTCGCTCGCCTCCACTCCCTACTCTCGTCCAGCAATCTCGGTAAATAAACCCTCACCCACTCCCGTCGCGTCTTCGTCGCCGCTGCTACGATGCCGTCCATAGATTTCCAGGCAGTGCTACTCAAGCCATTGCTTGAGCCACGCAGATGGCGCGCGGAGGTGTGGGCGGCTTGGAGGCGGGTGAGCGCGGAGTGGATCTCGGCGGTGTGGGAGACGCGGTGGTGTTCCCAGGTGTTGGTGTCTGGAGGGGGAGCGAGTGTTAGCTTGATTTGGTTGTATGTGTGTGATGTATTTAGGAGGGTGGTGGGAATGGGAGAGGTTGTGCATGCAGGGAGGGTGTGGTTTTGCGAATATGTATTTGGAGGGTCGAGTCTTGGAACGAACCATCGCAAGCTCGGTCAAATGCAAGATATAGATCCAGCACGCCCTCTAACTCTGCCAAGCGGTTGCGCAGCCGGACGGTGGCTGCGATGCTGGCAAAGGATTTGGACCAGGGGAGCCTGTTGGCATTGATGTCGTTGATGATAATGTTTTGGTTGCTGCTGGCTGTGTTGGTGGAGGTCGAAGGGTGGGAAGTTAAAGGGGCAGAAGGTTTAGGTTCGCACATTACGGTTTCTGAAGAGAGCTATAATACTGGAATATTGAAGAATATCCCTATCAAAGATGGAGAGAAAGAGGGACAGATGTTAGAACAAGAGTACAATAGTTGAATGAAGACTACTGAGTTCAGAATGCACTATTCTTCCTTGTAGCCAGAGAAGCCCCCATAGTAATAGAGATGACAGTCGTAGATCTTTCGCAGCTGCATTCTTTCCTTGCAAACTAATACTGGTTCGCAGCAGCAGACAACGAATGAAGGAACCAACAATATGACGAGGCAAGCCACCCCAGAAATCACGTCGTATCGAGTGCTGGCATAGATTTAGGAGAAGTCATGCGACTATGGGTGAAATCTTTGAAGTATTGTGGACAGAAAGTGATTGAGCGTGCGCTGTACTCTTGTGGTGAAGAATCCTAAGTTAAGAGATGTTTCGTAGTACTATCAGGACAGCTCAGTACAACGGAGAAGCGAACACGTACCAGAACGGATTTTTTCTCAAAACTCCTGCTTAGCAAAAGCGCCCCGCTGGCGCTCTTTGCTCCCATTCCGACTTCGCCACCGACTTCGTTGGAAGGCAGCAGGTGTTGATGAGCCGGGAGCCACGTCGGTAGGTGGTCATTAGTAGATGACCTAATAATCACATAAACGCGAACGTAGTCCAATGCAAAAAAGGCCTTGACTTGAGAGATTCTCGATGTTGGTAGGAATTTCTAAAGTAGAGATGTACGATTTTGAGAAATTATCGAAATGATAAAAAGCGCACAGAGGGATTCTCTAAGGTAAAGTAGTATACTTGTTAGATGTTTGGAAAAAGCGCGACATTGTTGCAGGAGAAGAGAAGATGAGTTCGTAATGGGGTAAGATATTTAAAAACCATTGACAGTACTCGTGCACGAAAAGTTGAAATTTGACCCGAGTACACCGCTTTTAACTCGCCTCCACCACCTCCCGCACATCATCTATCTCTTTGCGCGCTCGTCCATGCGATCAATCTTCCCTGGAAAATCCTCACGTCGTCATCCGCCGGCTGCCTCCATTTATCGGGCTTTTCCAGACACACTCTCAAGGCGCTCAAAAAGTAATAGCCCAAAATCGCCCTCCTATCATTTAATGAACGTTCTCGACCTTGGCTGCGACGTACCCTATACCTCTCCATCTGCTCTTTCTCAAAAGCCGAGAACTCGGACCCATTTCGCCACTTAGTCCAGACGGCGACGACCTTTTCCGCTGTCTCTTGTGTTGCCCTTTTGGTCGTTCTGTTGTCTTTCACAATTCGTAGAGCATTCTCGATGCTCACAAGGGCCCCGTAGATTGCTTGGAGATAGCCGTGCAAGTGGTTGTGCCATTTGATAAGCCCTATAATGTCAGGATGATATGTTATTAGATTACATTTGTCATGAATGTGGCCAGGTCTTCTCTCGGTGAGTTGTAACCACAGAAAATTGGATGGTTAGCTCACCATCGTGGCCGTCACGTTCCCTAGGTTCAAATCTGCCGTATAAATCAAGAACGTTCTCCAGGTCTTGCAGACGGCTCCGTAAGCGCATGGTCCCAACCGTACCTTCAACAGAGGTGGGCCTCAGATCATCTACGTTCCTGGGCAGGTGCGGGGACCCTTGCCGCTCGTTGTTCCCGCGTTGATGGTCTTGTTGATGTGGAGTGTCACGATGGCGACCGAGGGGATTCCGGATGCGGCGTTGACCACGTTGCTGATCCTCAGCGTGAAGGCCACGCGCACCACCAGGATCCGGAGAGACACCTCCCGCATTTCGTCGTTGCAGGTTGCCAAACGGAACTTGTCTATACATAGTTTTGAATTTCAAATGACCGTTACTACGATATAGCAAGAAGACCAATAGCTAGGTCGCAAACAGAAATTTCAAGAAATTAATGTTATATATTGTTACGGAAGCATCAAAACAAGTTCAATATGGTGACACGTCTGTTTGCTGCTATGATCCGTGTATTTGGCTGAAGATGAAATATGATGAGCTGGAGATCAAGAGCGTGAGAAGCCAGCCAGCGCAGAAAAGGCAAACACGCACAACGAATATTTGGCTTTATCTCACCATTTGCCTTAGCAAGACCATTATTCTGACTCGGCGTCGTTAGACCTCGTTTCCAGGGTTGACGTTTTGGACAGTGATGGGGAAGTCAAACACATAATTTGGTAACTAGTTTCATTTGCTTCATTAGACATACCGCTCTGTTTCCACGCCACTGGCCCAGATGCGTAGGTATTGCGCGGTTAAACTTTGGGATCATCCATCAATAACAGTGACGCATTAATGAGCGAGATGTAGTGTTTGCAATGTTCTCAGGTTGAACGAATCCAGATCTCCGATAGGAGGTTGGACCCGCCCCGTTTTCGGAATCTTTTTGAACCTGAACAGCGGACAGCGTAGTATCTTAGGCGTCGTAAAGGTACCTTATACCTGCTAGAACATCATCTTTGGTTTCATGCCTACCCCATAATCCCTTATGGTGAGATGACTCCCTCAAACCTATTAATACAGCGCCTTTCTCCAAACCCTAAGCATTTTGACCTGAGTTTACACGAACGTACTCTCTTGTGTCTTTGGTACACATGTCAAATTCATTCCTCGCCGAGACTCGCCCTTACATTCGCTCTGCACCTCTTCCGAAATTCCTTCGAATCTTCCCTCCATAATCTTGCAGCTTCAACGTTGGCAGGGCTCTCATCGTTTGGGCTGCTGAGCATGCTGATAACGCTTAACAGTATCGTCTCGGGGGTCTGCACGGGGGACCACCGCTCTGCAGCAGACTCATAGCCGTATTTGTCGTCTTCGGGAGGACTAGATAGCCGTAAGTCTGGGGATTTGCGAAGAATCAAAGGTAACGTACTGTAATATGCTTATACATACTTCCCCACTGGGATAGACTATTTAAAAAAAGGCCGGGTCAGAATAATTCATCTGAGAGATCATAGAGTCGTACTATTTGGGTGGAAGATCGGCGTTTGAAAGATCATTTTGGGTGGTAAGTGGGGATATTCAGGGGGAAACGTCAGGTGGGCACGGAAAAATCCTCCTTCAATCTCGTCAGAATTGCTCTCCAATACGTTATTTGATGTACAGCCGATTGCGTACCACCATAGTATTTGCAGTCGTCAGAGATCATAAGCATAACCTCCCATTCCAGCACGTTGTTTTCCACCAGTCCACAGCTAATACCAGGTATGTCTTTGTCACTCTGCATCTGTTTTAGTTGACGACCCAGAAGCCCCGAGGCTGCTGAGCTCGCCATAATGGCGGTGTAGGAGAACGCAATTGGCGCCTAAGGTCCAAACGAGCGATGGTGGAGTTGAACGACTGTTGTTTGGAGCGCTGTTGCAGTGACCTGGGTCTTGGGCGACAGCTTCCACCTTGAGATTCTGATGTTGGATAATTAGTCAAATATTCCTCAAAAAGGGCAGTGAAGAGCAGAGAGAAAGAGCAGAGAGAAAGAGCCAACTGCTTGTCGTACAAAGCTTGGGAGATCGAAGGAAGCCCTGGGATGACGGGTTTTTCGGATACTCCCGGCGCTAATGCTTATCAGATTGCCTAGTCGAGCCCTAAAGACGACGAACCAGAAACATACAGTAACCGTGTAACAATCAGGTTGGTGACTTTTCCTTTAAGTTGGCTTTTAAGCTGGTAGAAGCCTGAATGCTGTATCGAATGATATAGCGGCGGTCTTTCATATGTTACAGTATAAACCTATACTAGTCATATCACAGATCTACAAAAGCCCTTGATCAGTGATTTCCGATTTTCAGCTCAGCGAGTGCTACAGTAGCTTATTAGCCTCGAATAACGCTGTCCTCGAATCTTAGGATGTAACAATGTTATACACCGACAGGTGCCAAATCATCAATGTTCCCATTCAAGGAAGCTATACAAATACTGATAACTGAATCTTCGTCTCCATACTTTGCTGCCCTGTCTCCGTCTTGCTCTTCCTTGGCAGTTACCCAGGCATTGCGGACTCTGATGAAGTGTAGAATATTCGTCTTCAATGTGGGGCAAAGTTGAAATTTTTTGATACAAGCCAGTGTAGTGTGACCGCCTCCAAAGCGAGACGGGGAGGAGTGGAAGCTAAGGTATGCGCTTCTTTGTATGCGCTTGGATATATCCCGATATGCAAGAGTGTGTGGCCTTATTAGACGGCCGTTCCCAATCTTTGTCTTCTATTTTCCCTGCCTAGCCACATTAGCGGCAATTCGAGCTGATTATCCGACTCCATCTCATATCCAAGGTGCCGACCTGCTTTTGTTGACTATTCAGACAGGACTACTGCCGGTCAGCCAAAGGTCGGTTATCGCCCCACAAAGAACATTGACTCGCGACAGCAGCCCGAAATCATCAGCAACCCAATAGATCCTCTCTCATTCCGTATATTAGTAGATGAAGTGGTATTTTTACCGTACCTTGGTATCTATTTCCTCCCGGGCCTGTTTTCTCTTTGCAGTCTTGTCTGCATTATACAAGGCTGACTCTCAAACATGTAGAGCTCCTCACACAGGAATCAGAAAACCTCCATGCCGGGTCTAGAAACTGGTCACATATCTACCACTCGGGAGAAGGAAATCGTATGTATGCTTGAGAAGGATTTCTCGGGCGAAAGAAGAATCTATCCGAAGTGCTTCAGTTTACATCAAGTGGCCGACTTTGGGGATGGTTTTGATCCTGGGACTTCCAACAGTTCTGCCACGCTGAATTGGCTCAAATCATTCGCGACCCAGACGTGCCAGAGCAATCCACTTGCACATTGGGATTGTCGAGCTGTTGCCGCGTTACACTTTGACTGAATATCTCCAACGATAGAAGTCCAGCTCGGGAGACACTTGTCATTATTTTCCATGGTAACAATAAAGCTCGACAGGTCTAGAGAGATACCGAGAGTCAGATGAAAACGGATATATTTCAAGCTCGAGAATTCACTCTCCACTTGACGAACCCTTTTATTAGAGGTTTTCATTCGGTGGGCTTCGAGAAGCATGTGCGGATCAATCTTTTGGTGATTTCACTGTAATGGTAAAACTCCCCTCCCAAGGACATGGTTGAGCTGGTACAGTAGCATTGAGGACTGAGAGCTTCGGCATAGGCACCGCTGGACGTTGCGTTTCCGTTGGCAACTAGAATTCCTTAGTGCTCTAATAAGATCGTGAGACGATATATAGTATATGCATACTCCTCGAGCTGTAGAGGCCGTTACCCGTAGTGGACTGTCTTATTCCAAATCTTTTACCGTCAACTTGAACCCATGGTACAATTCCTGCTCCAAGGGAGCTACAATGTTATCATAGACAGCATGTCTGAACTCTGCATTGTCCAAATCTAGAGCTTGGTCTGGTGTAACAAAATTGCAATTCAAGCATGCTTGAATTGCTGTTCTGTAGCCCTCATAAATGTCGTCCACGGAATCTTCAAGAAGGCGTAGGGCTGTTGTAAGGTCCGTGTTGACATTCACCCTCTCGCCATCGATAAGGTCTTCTGAACTTCTCTGGGACTCAATCGGCTTTCCCAACTGGATTTCCAGCAGTAATATTCCTAGCGCAAGGATACTTTGATTGGGATGGATTCTCAGCATGGCCTCTGGATCATCACTGTGTTGAGGATCTTGGAAGTGCGTAGACAGATAAGGCCTCTTAAAATCCACCTGATTTGCTGATTTATGGAAGAAAGAAATGTCCTTTTTGCTCCACTCTTTGCTGAACCAAGGGCTTTCGCACAATTGCAACAGGGAGTTTGCCAGCACCACAGCCAGAATTCTCTTTTCCCTCAAAGGCAGTTTTGTCGATTTCTCAAGTAATTGCTCGAGAGAAACACTCGGTTCTGAATCAAGGAAAGAGAGCTGCTTAGATTGCGATTTGACGTGCCAAAGCTTCTGATCGTCCACAAGCATTCGCAGACAACAGCTGTTCTGGTTTGCTTGCTCCAAGAGTGCGCAAATGTTTTCGATTCTTCTCCTTTGCAATTTGGACATGTTCTGGGGTTCGTTAATGACAAATCTAACGCCAGAGCAAGGTGGCGTATTGTCCCTAAAACAAATATGTACGTCAGCAAGATCTTGACGTGAAGTAAAGAATACACGTGTTGGCTCACGCGTCAGGCGTTACACAGATTCTTCCCTCTTGCCATCCACACGAGGTAAATCCATCTTTTCTCTTGGTGGAGAAAAGCATGTCGAAATCAATTTCTGTTGGATCCGAAGATTCATCAGAGCTGTGGCGGCACTTCAAACAGAGCATTGCCTGATGTTGGATCGAGCAGTTACACGTCCAGCAACATGATATCACGTGATATAAAGTATAAGCAATACTCCGCAAGCTCAAGGGTGGGCCATTCCTTTTAGACTTTTTCTCCTTGACTGCAGGCCCCGTCTGTGACGAAATAGTGAGAAGATGCTCAAGTCTCTCGTTGCATTTGTTGATGCTCCGCAATAAGTGAGCACGCTTATCTTCCCTAGAACTAAATCGAATCCTTCTTCGCAATGCACTCAAACTTTTCCCCTTTACTACGTCGTCACGAAGGACCAAGAGCTTAGGGTATACATCTTGTTGTTTGCTCTGAATCCCGACGTTAGTATGCTATGTTCGCGATGAAAATATCTTGAATTAAATCTTGTAAATATTTACCTTCTTGTTTGGTGTATTTTGAAGCGTGTCATCGTCAACCACTTTTTCTAGCAGCCTAAGAATATGTCTTAAATGGGATTCGAACGTGTCAAATGCCCGCCCCAGTCTTTCGTTGAAAGCGCGGGTTAATTCTCCATTGTCTAACAAGCTCGTGTCAAAGCTTTCGACAAATCGGTCTTTCTCTGCCTCCGTAATTATCGGAAGGCTCTGAATGAGACCCTCGAGGGTGTACTTGAGCAGTGTTACTTCAAATTCAAGCTCCCTATAGAAGTCTTCAAGTTTCTCATCCATGACCTTAGAGCGGAGCGCTGTCTTCATGGTGTCTAAACCTTCGCGGTAAGGCTTGGCAGCCGCAATGAAGAGTGGAAGAACAGCCAACAACAATCCTGCGATCTCGACGCCGGTAAGCATCTTGGGCCTGAGATCAATGTCCGTGATTAACAGTTGCGCACTAGGGAGACGGCGTGTTGGTTTTTCGGAGTTCAAGGCTGGCCAAGGTAGCGTTAGTGGCACAGGGAGCTCAGCGCGTGCTTACCTTTTTCTTATTGGACAGACTCGACTCAAAGACGCCCGTCTGCACGGCCAATCGCAAGTAACCATTCTCACGACACCTTCAGTCCTTGACCACGAAGACAACAGTCGATACTGAAGCAGAGATTGCCGACCATGCCCGGCGATGCTACCATATTAGATTATGCGCGAACGTGCATGGTTCTATTCGACACTTTGCTTTCAAGCCTTAATGGAACAAGTAGGCCAGATCCTGACGCAGAGTTATCTGCCCAGGCGGATGATCAATCAGGCAGGTTCAGTATCTGGGCTGGCAATATTGGGGTCTTTGCAACCGCGAACGCGTCTCTAGACTATCGCGTAAGAGATACTCCTCAGATCAAGGACTTGATAATTCAACAACTCGATGGCCTAGCCAAATTCCTTCAGCGTAGTATGTGCCCCATCGTGTCAATAGAAGAAAGCCTTCATTCTAGATTGACCGACCGTACGACTCGTGCTGATTTCAATTAATTTAGCTATCGACATTGCTCAACATGAAACCTGGCACGACACTTTGCAGCTAAACGGCGCTGCTGATGCGAGAGAAGATGATGGATCGTCCATCACTTCTACTTCTGACTCCTTGTCTCTGTCTGATTCAGCGGAATCTATATCAAGGTCTTTTACTCAGTCGTCTTTGAGGAAGGGGATCAAGGACGTTGAGAAGACTATCTCGAGGTTGTATAGACTCTCTGTAGCGATCCGCAAGTCAGCTGCGCAGAGCCGCAAAACAAAGGCGGCAAATTATGTCGACAGAGATGAGAGCGGGCATGATATGAGCTCTGAGTTCGAGAAATATGCAACCCGCCTTGTCAAACAGAAATATCCTGATATCAGCCAAGTCTTGTGTGAGCGCTTGGGATATGCCAACTCTCTACGCAGGAGGCAATTCCTATACCGGCAACGGCATCAGCAAAAACTAAGCTTAGGTACAACAAGTCGAGTTCCACAAGGTGCGACAGTGTTGATGTCTGGGCCTCCGGTGCTATCTCCTGGTGTTCGTGATGGTGCTCATTCCTCATCGAATGACCTGCAGTCTGGGCCCAGTCCTGCTGTACGCGAAGATGGAAAAAGCGCTCTCCTGTCTCAGACGATAGCGTCAGCCTTAGAAATACGTAGCATCCGACCAAGGGGTACGTTATCCATGGTATCAACAGCCATAACCGCGTCTCCAGTGCCGGGCTCGTTCGATGTTCCCTCTCCACCGAAAATAACTGCAAGAGCCAAAGAATTTCAGTGTCCATATTGTTGTCTAATGCTACCTGCTAAAGATGCAAGCCCTCCTCGCTGGCGGTGAGTTTGGCTCTTTTGTTCGCACGTGCTCTTGACTGACCCAATGACAAAGACACCACGTTAAGAAGGATCTCGAGCCATATATTTGTATGTTTGAGGAATGTTCTGAGCCGCATAAAATGTTTTCAACGACCGCTGATTGGCTTACTCACATGCAATGGGAGCATACTCTTCAGTGGCACTGCGATGCACGCGGTCATCCTCCTCAGCCCTTTAGAAGGGAGCAAGACTTCGAGGACCACATGCGGTCAAGTCATGCAGGAACATTCTCTGAGCCTCAGCTGCCGCTTCTGAAACGAAGAAGTGCACAACCAGCTCCTGAAACATTCTTTTCGTGCCCTTTATGTGGCTATCTGCCTTCTGAGTGCTCGGAAGAGCTGGGTAATGGAAAAAAGTCCGAGGACTTACCAAATCATGTTGCAGCTCATCTTCAAGATATCGCACTCGTGTCTCTTCCGTGGCGAGGAGATCTGGAAGAAATTGTATCCAGTAACACAACATCTGCACCAAGAGCGAGGGGTAGTGTTCTTGACTTACAAGACGAACGTCCATTATCAAGCTTTGAAGATACTCCACAGGAACTCACTGACGATACAGAGCCTATCAACGAAGCTCAAGTTGGAACACCAGATAGAGGGTTTAGGGAGCATGAGTGGGCTTTTATAATGCTCCCTCATTATGAAGGTCATAGGACAGATCCTATACTGGTACCGTTCATGTTCAAATTCGAACAGGTGATCAATATTGCAACATCGGTACCGATTCAAGACTTGATATATTTGACTGAAGAAATTGTGAATTACATTAAAGATACTCCTGGCAATTCCGAAATGCGCGAAAAGCTGCTAGAAGAACTTGAATACGTTGGTGAAACGCTGCTGTACATAAAGAGACGTCTTGATCAGCCGGAAGATGCTTTCCTTCAGAGATTTTTTGAGACGGCAAAGCCGGTTGAAAGCCTGCCAGCAGATGGGACAATTGTGCTGTATGGGAGGTTTGCACAGCTCAGGAGGTGCCTTGAAAAAATTAAAGACGCGATAACACACAAATCTTTTCGCAAAATTAAACTCTTGAGAGGACAAATATGGCGCACCCCTATGGATCAAGTTGGAATGCTTTTCCATGATCTTTCAAGAGTTAGCGTAAATATCAGATCGATCCTCTTCCAAGACGAATTCACGCTTAGCTCGAGTAGCATCAAAGATAGCTTAAGTATCCAAGAAGAGACATCTTACAGAAAATTATACGAGTCTTTGTCACCGCTGGATTTCACAGTCACACAAGAATATATTTTTCGAGACAGCTTTGGCAACGGTAGTTGGTTTTTGGAGACTCAGGAATTCAAGGTTTGGGTCTCTGGGCGTCCTTGGACATTGTATCTATATGGCAACCCTGGAGTTGGTAAGGTGGGTACTCCATTAAACCTCATATTGATTATTTGCTGATATTGATTCAGACGGTATTGTCTTCCATCGTGGTACATCACCTACGGGAAATGTCGAAAACCGACAATATCATTGTCCTCTGCATGTATCTTGACTACAATGACTCCAGGCAGCAGACACTGGAGAACCTATTCGGTAGCCTTGCTCGGCAACTATTTCAAGATCATCCTTCGACTTTCCCATCCGTAGATGTGGCGAAGCTCATGAATAGAATATGGAAGGATGCCAGTCGACCGAAGCTCAAGGACATTATCAGTGTACTTCGCTCAGAGATTCAAAAGTTCCAAAGAGTTTACCTTATCGTGGATGCGTTGGACGAATGCGACGAGACTACTCGACATGGGCTAGAGCTCCAGCTCAAGGAGCTCCAATCCAGCAAGCTTAGCGTTATAGTCACATCAAGATGCCTAAGAGTACCTTCTAAGATATATATCGTCTGCGATGGTTGCGGGGGAAAAAACCTTCGGTTGTTCTATCACTGCAAAATATGCAACGAAGGAAACTTTGATCTATGCCAGGATTGTGTTGAACGGCAAGTATCATGCAAAGATGATTCTCATTCGCTATTAGAGCCATATTCCACCGTCGAGATTGATATAGTGACGCCAGATGAGGAGATTTGGCGTTTTGTCCAATTTAGACTTGAAGGGAATAACGGCGAGTCTTCTCATGGCGATCAGGACGAACGTCGTGCCAGGTCACCGATCTCCACTAGACTCGCCAGGATCTGTTATGAGGACCCCCAGTTGAAGGACTTGATTTCCTCTACGATCGTCGGAAAAGCGAATGGCAACTTCCTTATCGCAAGGCGTTACATGGATTCCTTGGAGCGACAGAACGCTGTGGAACAAGTCAAGCAATTACTGAAAAATCCCTCAGATTTACTAGACAGCCATTATGATCAGATAATGCGACGAATAAATGCCCAGTATTCAGAGGGTTTGGATCTTGCACATAAGGCACTGCCGTGGATTGTTCATTCTTACAGGCCTTTAGTTTTCGAAGAACTCCAACAAGCCATGGCTATCGTCCTGGGAGCCGATGACATTGACCTGGATGCATTCTTTGAAATTGACTCTCTCCTTTCCGTCACAGCTGGGTTGGTGACTGTGGATTCAACGCAGGCTGTACGACTCGTTCATCAGACCGCACAAATGTACTTGGATCTACAGGCGAAACAATGGTTCCCTTCGGCAGAAATCGACATTGCACTAGCTATTTTAAGCTACATAAGGATTGAAGCCATTTCAAACCCTTGTTCGGGCTACCGAGATGATCATGAATTCAAAGCCAGAAGGAAAAGCCATCCGTTTTTCTTGTATGCTGCCGTGTACTGGGGTGATCATATTCGCAAGGTAATTCACGATCCGATTGTCCAAGCTGCCGTTCTTAGGTTCGTTCGCAACCCGTCTAATCTCGCGTCATGTCTCCAAGCGGCATCGTGGGCCGACGCATCGTGGGCTGTCTCTACGGGTGGACCAACTGAATGGGATCCTCGGAGATCCCCTAATAGTCTTCATGAATGTGCAAAATTTGGACTAACGCCCTTAATCCCTGACTTGCTCAACGATGGTTATGATATTGATTCTCAGGACTTGACTCACGGATTAACAGCCTTGATGTATGCTTGCCAGGTAGGATATGTTGAGACCGTGAAATTACTCCTAGACCTAGGTGCCTCTGTAAATGTTCGCAGCGTCAACGGAACAACAGCGCTGTTTGAAGCGGTTTCGGGGGGCCACACTGACTCAGTAGAGCTCCTGCTGAAGAAGAAAGATCTAGACATTGATGCTGTATATACGGGTCATACTCAACGTACGGTACTGATGATTGCTGCACGAAACGGTGCCGAGGAAGTAGTTCGCTGTTTGCTCCAACGATTCGACATGGATATCAACAAAGCAGACGCTTCAGGCTCTACAGCCCTGATTCTTGCTGCAGCCGAAGGGCACGTCTCTGTAGTAGAGACCATGGTGGCTCACGGCGCTGACATTCGTTCTCTTGACAGCCTGGGCAAGAGCCTCCTCCACGACGCCGCCTTGACGGGATCGAGTGAGATCGTTCGTCTCTTACTTCGTAATGGTCTGGACCCAAACGCTCGATGCCACCATGGGTATACTCCTCTTCATTACGCAAGTCTACTTCATAAGCCTTCGGTGACCAAGGTTCTCTTGGACTCTGGCGCAGACCCGTCACTTATAGACAATTATGGGAGAAGTCCTCGTGTTGTTGCATGGCAGGAGGGCCATGTAAGACTGGCAAGGATGTTTGAAGAAAAAGACAACACGGCAGGAATAGAAGAAGAAATTCCTACGGAAATTGCGAAAACTTTGCCAATCTGGTCCGTTGCTAAGCTTGGCCGCATAGATCTCTTAGAACCGATACTCAACAGCGGTAGAGGCTTCGAAGATAAAAATCCGTATACTAACGATTCTGCCGTTCACCTGGCAGTATCCTGTAAACACAACGACATTCTAGAGATACTCCTAAACACGAAAAATTCGCCCAACTGCCTGAATAATAGACAGGAGACCCCTCTTCACATCGCTGCCAGAGTTTGTAACACTCAAGCCGTCGATCTCTTGCTTCAGCACCATGCTGTGATCAATCCCGTGGACGAGTTCGGCAATACTCCTCTCCAATTGGCTTTAGGACAAGCCGACTATCAAATTGCCATTCAGCTTATTCATGCTAGTCCCGGTAAAATCATATATGCTAAAATCGAAATCCCGAAGAAGTACATCCAGCCGTTGTTCTTCTCAGCCATCGAACTCGGCAACGCGGAGGCGCTAGAATTCCTGATCGACAAAGGCGCTGATATTATGGCTAAAGACAAGAATGGTCGTACTGCTTTGCAACTAGCAGAGACGGCAGGATTTGGCGACGTCATTGAGACTCTGGAAACACGTATGGAGTTCTTTAAGTACAAGAAACGAACGACTGTGTTGGAGAAAATTGAAGAGTAAGCTACGGGCGCTACGGTTTCGTTCACAAAGAGCCTATCTTTACATAGGCGAGCTATTGGACTAGTATGCGTTCTGCGAAAGTCCCCCAACGATTCTTGAAAGGGTCATCTGCATTCTCACGGAAAGCGCTCTTGAAGCAAGAAGAACAGTTTCAAGGGTGGAGGACGAGCCTTCTTGACTCGAGCTTAGCCTCTGAAAGCTTCAAAAGTGGAATTGCAAACGTGGAAAATGCCAAAAGGCCTGCATCACCGTGGTCCATATCAATTAAAGACTGTTCCAAGCTACATACCTCCTCTACGCTACCAAAAAGTCAGGGCTGTGCCTGTTGAACAACTGATAGATCAAAGATCTTATACCCTCAGGCTCTAAAGTGCTAATACTAAACCCAGCTACTCCTTATCCAGTTCCGAAATCCTTTAGACCTCATTGTAAAGACTTTTTTCAAGCCTTCAACCCACGCCAATGCGGATTCACCTCGGTCTCTGGGTTTATCTAAATTTTCTGCTTTCCTGTACTAATTTTTCGTCTAATCATGCACGGCGGTATTCAAGGCAATCACAGCAGCCCTGCGCCCATCGTCTCTGTAAATGCTAAATTCGTCTCTTCCCAATTCGACGATCCCGACGCCATCAAGACCCACCACCGAAACCATTATACGGCTATCAGGAGCAACGGTACCGCGGAACATCCAAACCAACCCTCGATCTCGGTCTCTTCACGTTCCTTGGGCAACAACATTAAGCAGCCGCACTACATGGGGAACAGCCACGACAGTTCCACATCTACACACGCGCTGGAACTTCGATATACCCTCCGCACGGCGAGCCCAAACGGGCTTCAAAGACACGAATAAAGATCCATGTACGAAGTTATCACTCGAGTCTCTGTTGTATGTCCCCCAACAATATCAGCACCCCGTTTAGCAAGGACAAATATCTGACGGGCAGCAGTCGCGACTCGACGGAATCCACTGATTGAAGAATGTTACATCATGTCAATCTAGCCCGTTCTATACAATTCCCCTTTTTGCAGAAAGACCATTCGAGTATTTTTTTTGATGATACACTCTTCAGAAATACATAAAATCTTAGCATTATTCATTTTTCTTTAAAGCCTGGTGATTGATACTTTTAATCTTTGCTATTGATTCTTTACCTAGTGTAATAGACTTACTGTAGCGCGACACGTTTTGATATAACGGATCTCTATTCCATCTAACGGAAGTGAGATAGCTGATCGGTTTCGCCATCTACTGTACGTTATAAGCAGAGTCCGACTCTAAGTCTAATCGACCTTTTCTCCCCCCCCCCCCAAAGTCTCCATCCATTTCCATCTCCATCTCCATCTCTACATACATAACGCTCCCCCCCCCCCATCTTCCCAAACGATTTCCAACCCCAAAAGCACAAAAAACCCGGTACACTTCAAAACCAATCAATTCAATCAACGACCGCTTATGTATCATCAAAGCATTAGCAGATCAATCTTGATTACAGAAGAGATATTTCCTTGCGCAATGGGAATAGCAATAAAATGAAGGTAGCTGAGGGTCTAGGGGGGGTTTGGATGAGGAGGTGCGAGCTGGAAGATATGCAGCCGGATGTTATTCATTGCAGCTATAACGCCTAAAATTTCGTCTTCCTTGATCGAGAACGCATGAGTTAAAAACGATGGGACGATTTGGCTTGGGAAAAGCAACTACCAGCTATGAGTAAGCTACATAGGTAAAATTTCACGTAACTAAAGTAGGAAAATCTGTTGGGTATCTCTAGCGGGTACACGAAAAGACTAAGCGGATGCGTTATAAATACAGCCGCAATCTCCCAATTTCCATATCCCTCGTAGCTAATTGCTATCGAATCCTGCACGATAGTGTACCGAAGTTGCTCGGCGCGTCATAACCCGAACATGGTGAATAGCACAAACCCGAATCCAGCGGCTGCAGCGGCGATGGTGTCTTTTGGGGTAACATATCCCGCTCCGGCTTTCGCAGGCGATGAAGCGCCTGCGGAGCCTGAAGTGGTTGGATTTGTTGAACTGGAGGATGAGCTACTGAGTTCTGTTACGATGGTCGTTGCCTGCGGAGGAACCGTAGTCCCAGGAATCGTGGTTGCGGCGACGGTTGAGACGGGGTTTGCAGTCACACCACTAGCCAAACTCTGCGTGACAGTCTGCGCCGCAATTGTAGTAGCGGGCTTCGTCGTGCCTGGGATCGTGGTCGTATACGTAACCAGCTGCCCAAGCGAATTTGACGGGATCGCGCCCCCAACGCCGGTGCCCGTGAATTGTGTGGGCACGGACAGAGTGGCTGTATTGGGCTTGGAGGCTGGGGTGAGGGTGTAGATGTTGCCGGAGGTGCCGTTGGCGAGGGTGTAGTCTCCTGTCAGCAGGTTTGCTTTTGAGCCGTCGGGAGAGGTGTAATTGCCCGAGACAACTTGGCCCTGGGCACCGCCGGGGAGGAAGTAGTTGGTTGTGAATTTGTCCTGGGTGAGGGGTTAGGAAAGGAGGTGGAGGATGGTGGTAGGGTAGAGAGGCTTACATAGCAGAAGGGGAGGTTGAAATCTTGCATGAGTAGGCATTGGGTGCCCTGAGCACCTGGCTGGATCTTAGCATCTAGAATTACGATAGATTCGGGACAATCGATAAGCTTACAGCACACTCCGCTTATCGTGTCCCGTACACCTAGAAGATCTGCAAATCGCTCGACTAGCCTCTTGTGCTTCGAGACTCCGCTGATCGAATGCAGCAAGTCAACATACAGCGGCGAAAGATCGCCGCCAACAGTGGGCGTCGCGGTTGCTGTGGCACCTTGGGGGTTACACGACGAGTAACTGCTCGCACACGCCTGCGCGCTTCCACCGATGACGAATGCAGCGGTAGCGAGCCCAGTGAAGATTGGTTTTTTGTAGTGCATCTTGACGACAGGAGGGAAAGAATGGCTCCAGAGCTTTGCGTTGCTCTACAACCCGAGCTTGAGATGTGAACGAGTGACGGATTAAAGAACGACGGGGGCAGGTAGGGTACGTAGCCACGATCAAGATTGCGAAGGATTGATTGTACCTGCGCCCTCAAGCCTCGGACGCATTGAGCGCTTGGACGCTTGGACTGCGCCATAAGATGCAGGGAACTGATAAATTGATAGATAACACTTCTTTCTCAAGTATCCATCATAGGTCAGTCTTAGAGAGGGGTTAATCGACATGACAAAGCGTCTTTTCTTTTTATTCTTGTCGTTGATTCAGAAGCACATCTGGCCAGTGGCCACCTAAAGTACCTTCGAGATACTGTACATAGATGTCTTGGATATCTCACGTTGTACACGATCTCAGTTCTGGGGTACCGCCACTAAACCCCATTCGGACTAAATCTGGATCCCGAGCGCATCTCAAGTCTCAACGTTTGAACGGTTGTGACGGTCCACCTGGCACGCCTGGATAAAGTCAAGTCGGCTTTACACCTGGATACCTTCTTGCGCACCGCACCGCACCGCACCGCTATCCAGCTGCTACTTGCTCCAAGACATGATGGTCCCAGTCAACCATCTGCGGAATCCTACTTCCCATTCCTATGCTGTCAAGCTCAAGAGACTTGAATTCAGTTTCGCGGAATCTTTGAAAGCAAATACCGTTGACACTCGACTACACCGAGCCCTGCTGATTTGTTTTTTCTCCTTTCGTGTGAGCAGGCTAGGGTTTGCAGTGCGAGACAAAGGCCACTCGCAAGCCGAAGAATTAACTGCTCGTCAAGTACGAATAGAAGGTCTGCCCGTGGCAACGCTACCACTTCAATTCTGATCAAGATTCAGACGCCAGCAACGAGCTTGAGCTGAGCGTGGACCAGCCCAAGTATAAGGATGGAGGAAAGCATTGTCAAGTCTTTCAAGATTTCTTTTTTTCTCATGTTTGGGGGATCTTGCTAAAAGGTGTTATGCATTGCGATTCGATTTAACGCTTCTTCTATCAGCAAAAACCCCGGAAGGCGTGCTGCATGATGCATAAGCTTCCGTCTTGAAAGAGGCTGCTTCTGCTGCACTGGAAAAGCCAATTTTACCTTACCTTAAGGACTGTAAGGTAGGTAAGGTTATCTGCCAGCCAAAAAACGCACCGTCCTTTGTGTGCGAGGGCCCGTGCTCCCGTCGAGAAGACATTGGTTTTGACGATCTTCAATCTCTCTTCAGTAGGCAATCTCACCCCCTCTCCTTTGAAGCATCACTGCTACAAATTTCCCTCTGTGCTGCCTGATCTCCAAGATTATCAATTACGATCGGGCCAAAGGGCATGAAAGGCTGAATGTTGAGAGGCCACTTTTGAAACTCGAGGATCATGACTCAATGGTGTTCTTCTTGCTAATGTTTTCGTCTTGTCAAAGCCGAGCCGTGTGTGGAGCCGTCCCTCTAGCATCTTTTCGGGGTACTTTAGCCTCTACTTTCTTTCTCCATCCTCCTCGTTGCAAGTATCCAAGCGTCCTCAATGGGTCACAATACATTCGTCCTATCTTACAACCGAAGATGGATTCCGGCTCGAGAGCATCGAAAAGCGGCTTAGGCGCATAGCAGATCTTACCATCAAGGCTTTCCCATAAACTAAGTCGATACCCTAGGATGATTCTCGATCTTTGATAGACCCCTTTCGCGTATTGGGTCGTCTTAATTCTCCGTTTGGACCACCATGCGCAGTTGAAGGCTCCGCCTACCCCAGTGTGGCGTAATCAGGGGATATTCACTGGCTTAGAAATCTCGCCTACTGCTGAACCTCGTTCGAGTAAATTTGCAATGCGCCATAAAGACCTAGTAAAGGGAAGATCTCGCCTTGTACTGCTACCTCAGCAGAGTTGTGCAATGAGCAGCAGGCCAACTGATGTCTTTATCTGCAAGACTCCTCCAACGACATCCTTGTCCGATGCCACGCAACGTCCCCCACTAGTTCGATGACATTTGCGATAGTTGATTGTCGCTCGAGGACCTGTTCTTGGTCGTCACTGTGGACCGCAAAAACATCTTCAGGTAGGCAAGAGCTGGATCTAGTCTGTAGCATGGTATATGCCAGTCAGGCTTACGCCACATCAAAGCAGCCCATCTTTTCCAAGGAACTACGAGCGTGTAGATTTACTCTGTTCATATCCTGAGGGCGAATCGTGGCCAGACTCTGCTATGCATGGGCAATCTAGTAATCAGCTTTTCTTTGATTACTACTTTGTCAGCTTACACATAGCATTGGCTTGTCCTCCATCCACAGCCCAATCCTCGTAATCAAAGGAGAAGAGATATGTTCATCAATCACTCTTTTCCCTCACTCTTAAAAACCTCATGAGTACAACAAGAATTATAGTGACTTAAAAAAAAAGCCCTGCCGACTGCACCTTCCACATCCAATGCCGTATCCGAAAGAGCACCAACTTTTCACAACCGTTAACCCTCCAATTCTAGTTATATCAAAATTGTCTCTCCTCCATACGAAACATGAACCCATGGCTCATACTCGCGGCCATCGTGGTTGTCCTACTGCGTGCGGTATACTACAATTGTCTATCTCCACTCGCAAAGCTCCCTACTATCCACTGGTCTGCGCGATGGACTCGCTGTCATCTCCTTTACACGAAATATTTTTACAGCGTTCGGCATGCCCACTACAGCGCCCATCTCAATCCTTCCGGCAGCCATGGCTTCCAGCCAGTTGTAAGAACAGGCCCCAATGAAGTCTCGATAATGACTACAGATGGTGTGCAAACCGTGTTTGGTGGGGGGTTTGATAGATCAGCCTGGTACGATGTGTTTTCGAATTTTGCGTTAGTAGAAACCACTTTTTATTCCTCGAGCTTTGCATGACAAGTGTAGGAGTCAAAACATGTTCTCCTTTGGCCCTGCACAGGCTCATGCTAAACGTCGGCGTGTATTTGCTTCTGCTTACTCAAAGACATCCATCTCGCAGTCACAGGTGCAAAATATCATCAAGGCACGGACCGCGACGTTGCTAAGGTTCATTGATGGGCAGATCAGTAATGAAAATACAGTATTCGACATTAGTGGCCCACTTGTTGTTCGCAATGTGTTTCGAGCCTTGCAAGCCGACGTTTTCACTGCATTCGCTTTCTCCGAAAAGGATGGCACATCTTTCCTAGACAGGCTGAGAAGTGGCGCAAATACAATGAAGGATCTAGGTATGGAAATGATGGATCTTTGTCATGATGAGAGACGTGATACGTTTTTCTTCTGGGAGAGTGAGATACCGTTCAAGTATATCGGTCGTTTCGTAGCTACGAATGGACCCATTGCTCACGCGAAAGCTCAAAGATGGCTTTCGGGGCTGATTGCGAAGTACGAAGCAAAATTGCAACTGGAAGAAAGAGATTATCCCGACAAACCCTTATCGGGCTTCAAATATAGTCCGTATAGGAAGATGTTGGCATGGCGAAATTCTGAGACGGGCCGCCAATTGAGTTGGAACGAGAGAGCAAGTGAGATCATGGATCACTGCGGTTTGATCCTCAAAGATGCTGAAATCTTGTCAAACATTCTAACAATAGCTTTCAGTAGCCGGACAAGACTCCGTACCAGCAGCTCTGGAGTTCATGACTCGAACTCTGAGTTTGCATCCCAAAGTTCAGTCAAAATTACGCGTCGAACTCCTGACCTCAGTTCCACTTGATGCCAAGGATCGTACTTTCGCTATGATCGACAGCTTACCGTATCTCAACGCGGTAATCATGGAAAGTCTTCGATTGGTTGACACCATCTCTTCGTACCAGACTCGAGTGGTGCCTCCAGGAGGCTGTGTGATCTCGGGCTACTTCCTTCCTGCGGGTGTGAGTGCCCTTATTCTTTTGATACTAGCAACCTATTATGATTTAAGATTGTGGCTACTTACGAGATATGTGTATGCTTTTAGACAATCGTTTCGTCCCAACCATACCTCATAAACCGACAATCCAATATCTTTCCTTCTCCGGAAACCTTCAACCCTTCCCGCTGGCTTGTCCCGCGCGAGAGCTACCGCACCCTTGCCAAGAGTATGTGGACCTACTCCAGCGGCCCTCGAGGTTGTATTGGAAGAGAACTATCCCTAGCTAGTGAGTATCTTGACAGTCTATGACTTTGCATGCCAACATTCCTAACGCTAAAGCTAAATTGGTAGTCATGAAAACAGTCTTAGTAGATATGTACACGCGATATACCACAAGATTATTAGATGAAGATCGCACGGAGAAAAGACCATGGGAGGGAGCCGACCGAATGTCCGAGCTGCAATTCGAAAGCCTAATTACCTGTGCAGAGGGCGAACCCATTGAGAAGCGGGTACCGAGGTCTTCAATTTACTCGCAAGATATCCCACAAGAAGGTGGCACCGAAAAGCCCATGGAACCTGCCCGAAGCCCTTCGATGTTCCAGAAGAGCGAAGATGCCCTTGGCGTGATTGGGAATGTTGGACGACGGCCTTTCGTCTCGGCCCTAGATACGAAATATAACAGCCCCCAACGAGTCGGAAACAATGAGCGCCAACTCTCGCTTTCCTCGCCAGAATCCTCGTCCCTACAACCCGCCAAAAACGACGCGACAGAAAAAGGAACCTCAATGATTCCTCCAGATCCTATCCCTAAACAACTCTCGCATACGTTACGAAACCCCTCTCTCAACCCCTCCATCTCACAAACCTCACCAACCACCCCTCCAGCGCAACGAAGGCCATCTCTCCTCCCTTCACTTCTATCAATGCCCCCAGCATCCGAGAGAGCTGAACGTGCAGAGTCGGCGGAACTAGTTGAAAACCTTACGCAAATAAAACCATCCCAGCAGACCCGCAAAGGTCCCATAGCCCGACTCAAACGACCACAGTTACTGCATCGGACAAGCGCGCCGGAGAGGGTGGATGGGGTTCTCGAATTGGTTGGGCAAGACAGCTTTTGAGAATATCGACGCTACGACTCTCAAGGTCGCAGAGTGTGGAAGGCCGCCTGAGGGTCGGGGAAGGGCAAAATTATGAGAGGCAAGGGGGTGGCTAAGGAGCTCCGTTCCAAAACACTTAGACTGGCTTCACCAGAAGCTTACCTATTCAAAAGTTGATGACGAGGGCTCGTTGGGTCAGTTATACCAACTAAGAGCCAGAAAGTTCAAACTATTCATCCCGTTGCATAAAGGTTCGTGATTGACTTCTGCTGTTCTAAGAGAGCAGCAGTGCGTTTATTTATTCATTTAAGCTTTAAAACCCATCTTTCTAAGAAGAAGAAATTGGTTTTGTTCAACGACGTTGTGGCCATTTTTTTTCTGATATTACTGTCGTTGTGACATTTTCATCATGAGCATAATGAGCAAGTTATCGAGGATGTAAGAAAGCGAGCAAGTGAGCAAGAAGATTGATGGATGGGATGTTTATGAGAAGGATGGATGGATACCTTGGGTTATGTGAATAGCTAGAGTATTTGTGAATATACACTCCTGACGAAAGATTGTACAAACGGCTTTTCTTTTGGTTGATAAGTTAAAAAAGATCCCTTCCCCCCCCCCAAAAAAAGGTATGGGATACGATTTTATCTACAGTACCCTCATTCTTCCCCCCCAATCCCAATCTCCATTTCCAAAAAAAACAACGCGAAACACCGCTTTTCTTCCTTTCTTTTTCTCTTTCTCTTTCTCTTTTTTTTCGCCGGGGGATGTTGTCGTCCTGCGATACAGTACATACAGTACATGCATGCTATACATACGTCAGTAGTACATAGTACAAAACGAGTGGCGGCGGGTTAAGGGAAAATGGGATTGGAGGTAATAGTATAGTATAGTACAATAGCTTATTGGGGGTGGTTTTCCCGTTTGGGGGGAGGGTTGGGGGTTTTGAGGGGGATTTTGAGGGTGTGGGGAGTGTGGGTTTGCGGTTTTTGCGCTGTGGGGATGGGGGGTGGTGGGGGGGGTTTTTTTCCCCAGGGGAAGGTGGAAAGGGGCTGTCCTACAGAGGCTACAGCCTACAGATGTCGATATCGGGTATGAAAGAAATCAGCCTGTAGTCTGGGGAATCTGTGCATATCAGAGCCATTCAGAGAAGCGTGATAAGTACTGCCACCCAACTCTTCGCTGTAAAACCATGCAGTACTTTCCGTAGTCATCATCTGGTGTAACCCCAACCTTCCCCGCTTTCACGCGAGATCAGTCAACACCTCTACAGTGCCTGCATGCGTTCTTATCTCTCCAGAAAGCGCTGGTTAAACAAACAGAGAATATCGAGCATGTTTTCCGCCTATCATCTCCTCCATGTGGCGGGATGGAAGCTGACACTGCCTAGAGGGTGTTTGTCCTGCAGATATAAAACCTCAACATGTCCATGCGTGCATGAATGAATGATATACTTCCGCACACCAGCACGCAGATTATTCATACTTCCCACCACTAATCTTCCTTCTTCAATCACCATCGCCATGAACTTCGGGTGTCACGCCGCCATTATCTCCGTCCTCCTGATCCTACCAAGCATTAGTGTCGGGGCAGCGAGGTTTCTCAACGTCACAACCACAGCTGCTGAAAATGGCAACTCCGTCGTTGAATGCTGGCAATTCGAGGATCCTTTCACACTCAACCGGGTGTTCAAGGAACTTCCTCAACGCGGCTAGGCAACCTATTAAGCGGAACTCATAGTATAGTTCCAGCGGGAACCAATGGTGGTGCTCACAATGCGCCTGCACCGCAGTGAGTGTTCCTTCATCCCCTGATCGACATTGCTAAGACTTAGTCGAAGGTACGTTATTTCCTCTCCGGCTCCGCCAAGATTACGATTCCCCATTCCACTCAAACGGCCATGCTTCGCAGTGGGATGAATGGCTTGTTCTTCGCAGCCGATACAGCGGCCGTCAGCCAATTCGGGCACGTGACAGACTTCGTTGAAGAAACGATATTGCTGCAAATCCCGACAGCTGGCGGAATAGTTCCTCCTCATACAATTCTACATTCGGGAGCATGTAAAGGGAATGAGTTGGTGCACAGGTCAGAAGGGTGGGAATCCGGATCTTGCGCCGCAAAGAGGCAAGAGGCGCATGTTATCGAAGCATAGACTCTTGGTGTATGAGGGTCCGATGGAGCATATGTATATATATTGGTTGAACTACTGTAGGCAGCTACGAAGGGAGGAAGGAGGTGAAAACTCTCAATCCCCTAGCCCCAGCTATAGGGCTCGGAGCGGAGATTACTAACCACAGGGGTAACAATACTGTTCCCTGTTTCCAACATAGACCTCAAAGATAATTTCTCTAATATATCATCGTCTCTGTTGGAAGAAGAGCATATTCTCCAATAACCAAATATTCTTCAACACTGCTCGTTCTCACCGCTCTTTCCAATTCACAGAGCGTCCGCTACGGCAACAGGTGATTACTAAAAGAGCGCTCATCGCTGTCGGGGGTGGAAACCAAGACGTGGTAGAGCGTGAAGGTCAAACGCAAGCAGGTCTAGTGGCCTGACGACAGCCAAGTCCCGAAGCCGCCAGCAGGAGATATGACGGTTCCGGCGGCAATTCTTAGGAGCTTGATGGAAGAAGGTGTACATAACCCAGGGGGCCCGAGATGAAAAAAGCAGTCTACGGGACATGTGGACCAAGGGTACACTCAAGATTCATGAAAACGAGGAATCGATAAAACTACCTTTTTACTAAGAGTAAAACGAAAAAACACGGCCAGAGAACGATAGAGGAAAAGATGGAAGACAAGAAAAACAATCGATGACTGATTTTTATGGGGGGGGGGGGGGCCCCCCCGCCCCCCCCCCCCCCCCCACGGCCCTGTAATCCGGGAGGGCGATCATGGCGGCGACAGCGCGTGGCGGTTCGATCGAGCGGCGCCCGTGGTTCACGCCGAAACGGCGTGAGGCATGCTACGGGTATCTCTTCGCGGCACCCTTCATCATCGGCTTCCTGGCACTGACGGTCGGGCCGATGCTCTTCTCGCTCTACGTCAGCTTCACCAAGTACAACATCGTCAGCGCGCCGCGCTGGATCGGGCTGGATAACTTCCGTGAGATCTTCCTCTATGACGACGACTTTCGGACGGCGCTGAGGAACACGCTCTTCTACGTGGCGGTCAAGACGCCCCTGGTCATCGTGATCTCGCTCGGCCTGGCGATGTTGCTCAACATCGAGCAACTCCCCTGGAAGCGCTTCTTCCGCACCATTTTCTACCTGCCCACGGTCCTCACCGGGGTGGCGGCGGTCTTCCTCTGGGTCTGGATCCTCAATCCGGACGGCCTGCTCAACAACGCGCTCGGCCTGCTCCATCTCCCGCGCCCCAACTGGTTCTACGATCCGGCCTGGGCGAAGCCGGGCTTGATCGTTATGAGCCTCTGGTATCTCGGCGGCCCGATGCTGATCTTCCTGGCCGGGTTGAACGGCATCCCGGTGCAACTCTACGAGGCCGCCGCGATCGACGGCGCGCGCGGCT